>OBVB01000020.1_pt1 | contig 238258 bp, 239 predicted proteins | sample 1475891 | NCBI WGS metagenome assembly OBVB01 (sample SAMEA2579943, study PRJEB22360) | human gut metagenome | biome: human gut; feature: human-associated habitat; material: faeces | place: Denmark | collected 2008/2010 | reverse complement strand
AATGTCAAAACTGCTTTTTCGTTTACCCCATCATCGATTCTAACCTAAAGAATTTGTAGGAGAGAATACGATATGAATTTAACATACAAGAGAGCAACGCTTGAAGATATAGATATATTGACAGAAACAAGAATAGAGGTATTAAGAGCAGCTAATAAACTTTCTGCTGATACTGATATGAGTGAAGTTGAAAGACAATCTTATAATTATTATCAAAAAGCTCTTTGTGACAGATCTCATATTGCATATTTGGTTTTTGATGAAAATCGTTTTGTAGGGGCTGGTGGTGTTAGTTTTTTTCAAGTAATGCCGACTTACCACAATCCAAGTGGAAACAAGGCTTATATCATGAATATGTATACTAATCCTGAATATAGAAGACTGGGAATTGCTTATAAAACATTAGATATGCTGATTAGAGATACTAAAAGCAAGGGCATTACAGCTATTTCATTAGAAGCAACTGATATGGGGCGACCATTGTATGAAAAGTATGGATTTGTAAAAATGAATGATGAAATGGAATTACCAGAGAGATAAATTCCAGGTTTGTAGAGGAGAAGAGGGATAATGAAAGATAAAAGTATTTTAATTAGTGAGAGGATTTATTGTTGATTTTCTAAGCAAAACTATAGTGGTTCAGTTGTCAAGACAAAAATCTAAGCTTTTTATAATGAACTGATATATGTAACTGGGTAGGGGAGAAAATCCCCCCTTAGGCTGCATGATCATCCAGTAACAGAATCGGATAATAGCAGGATGCCGGTGTTTGATTATTGAGTGCAGAATGACAACGTTCAAAGTTGTAAGTGTGCACATATTTACCGATTGCCTTCCGTGCTTCTCTGATATTGTTATATTGGGTCAGATATGCTTCCTCGTACTTGAAGCTTCGGAACCATCGTTCAATCATGATATTGTCAGCCCACCGGCTTTTACCATCCATGCTTTGACGGATCTGGTTCTCTTTGAGGAAATTCATGTACTCATTGCTTGTAAACTGACAGCCCTGATCTGAATTCAGGATAACAGGTTTTGCCACTATAAACGCCTTTTTTAACGCAGTTATGACCATTCTGGTATCCAGAGTATCATCGACTTCCCAGCCAACGATACAGCGGCTGTACCAGTCAATCACAGCGGTCAGATACAGAAATCCACGCTTAATGGGGATGTATGTAATGTCGATTGACCATGCCTGATTTGGACGGTCGATAACGGCGTTACGTAGCAGATACGGGCAGACTTTAGCCTGTCGCATACGTTTAGAAAGGTTCATTTTTGGATAAATTGGATCAATCCCCATTTCATTCATATAACGGCGCGTTTTCCGGCGACCAACCTGATGCCCACGCTTCTTCAGTTGAGCAGACAGTTGTCGTGCTCCCCAGGCCGGATTATCCGTGTGTAATCGATCTATGATCGATTTGCAATCCAACTCCTCCTGAGATATGGGCATGCCCTTGTAATAAACACTGGTACGATTGATATCAAGAAGTGTAGCTCCTGTTTTAACTGGAAGTTCTTTAGTCTTCAAAAGGTTTTGGACTAAATTTACTCTCGTAGTCAGGTCCAAGTGTTTCTTCAGATTTTTTTTTCAACCAATCCACCTGCATGGTGAGCTGGCCAACTTTTTTCGCATATTCAGCTTTTTCCTTGCGTTCTAAAGCGAGTTTTTCTTTCAGATTATCCTCTCGTGTGTCATTAAAAACCACGGATGCTTTATCGAGGAACTCCTTCTTCCAGTTGCGGAGAAGATTCGGCTGAATATTGTTTTCGGTTGCGATTGTATTTAAGTCTTTTTCTCCTTTGAGCAGTTCAATCACTAATTCTGATTTGAATTTGGCAGAGAAATTTCTTCTTGTTCGAGACATAATAATAATCCTTCTTTCTGTAGTGTTTACAGTATATATCAGATTCATTAAGAAATGTCTCTTGAAGTGTCTTAAATTACGATACCATTATACAGATCCGGCCAGTGATACGGGATGGAAAAAAGCAGGGTCTTTTGAGAATATTACATATAGTCCATCTACTGGAACAGGCACCAATCGTGCAGCGACTTTTGAGTTTGACCCGGTAGAGGCGTTAAAGGTCAAAATTGTTGTCAGAGAAAGCTATTCGTCAGGTTCCGGGCAGGAGCCGGAGAACCAGTATGCAAATGCTCTGGAAATCACAACGTATGCGGTCAATGATGTTCCGGAGGATAAATTGGAGATTGGTGTAACGATTGATGATCAGTCATATACAGGGAAAAGCATACAGGAGATCGTAGATAAAAATAGTATCACGCCAAAGAATGTAGAGAGTCTGAGCATTACAAACGGAAATCTGGAATACAAGGATCTTGTCTGGCTGGGTGGTGTAACTGATCACAACGTCAAATTTCGAAATCTGAAAAGATTGACAGTTGATTTAGAACATACAAAAATGTATACAGAGACAGGAGAAGAAACAAAAGCATTGCCGGCATACGCATTTTCAGGGCTGAATAATCTGGAAGAAGTGAGGCTTTCGGGAGTGAAGGAACTGGGAAGCTTTTGTTTTCTGAATGCAGGGAACAGAAGCTCTCAGGGCTTGGAAGTGTTTGAAATTTCAAGTGTTACAAAGATTGCAAACCATGCATTTAATGGGGCGAAGTTCACGGTAAGAATGAAAACTTTGAGTTTGCCGAATGCTCAGATCATCGGAAACAGTGCTTTTGACAGCGGTGGAGCAAATTTTACATCAGTTGATTTGAGCGGTATTGTGGAATTAGGGGAAAATGCATTTAAAGAGTGTTCGTTTGAAGAGCTTGTTTTCCCAGAATCATTAAGATCCATCGGGCGTAATGCAACACCGATCAAGGAAAGAGCTTCTGTAACATTTTTGTCAGAAACAGCACCAGAGATGCCGACTATTACAGGGCACACTCCGTTTGGGGATACAGATGAGCTGAAGGAGAAAAATGCAGTAGTGACGGTTCCGGGAGCTGGTATCAGCAGTTATTATGGAGAAAAAGTTACGAATACGTCCGTCTTTGTAAAAGAAGATATCAACCCAATATTTAGAAATTGGAATATCAATGCAACAGGACATTGTCTTGTAAAATATATGGTAGATTCAAAGGAATCGTTTGCATTTGTGCCAGAGGGTGAGAAGATTGGAGAGGCAAGACTGCCGGAAGTAACGATTCCGGAAGGAAAGGTGTTTAAAGGCTGGTCAGAAAAAGAGGATGGCAGCGGGGAGCTTTTTACAAAAGACAGTAAAGTAGAAAAAAATATTACATTATATCCGGTATTTGAAGAAAAGAAAAATACACCGCCGGTTATTAATGTAGAGGATAAGGAGTTAACAGTTGGAGATACTTTCGATCCTTTGGAGGGGGTGACAGCTACAGATGAGGAAGACGGAGATATCAGCGGAAGTATTGAAGTGTTGAATAATGAAGTAGATACAACAAAAGTCGGCATCTATAAAGTAACGTATAAAGTAACAGACAGTCAGGGAGCAAGTACAACAAAGACGATTTATGTAACTGTGAATCCAAAACAGGAAGTGCTGAATGAAGTGCCGGTGATCGATGCATCCGACCGAGTATTGACAGAAGGAGACGCATTTGACGTATTGGAAGGGGTAACAGCTACAGATAAGGAAGACGGAGATATCAGCGGAAGTATTGAAGTGTTGAATAATGAAGTAGATACAACAAAAGTCGGCATCTATAAAGTAACGTATAAAGTAACAGACAGTCAGGGAGCAAGTACAACAAAGACGATTTATGTAACTGTGAATCCAAAACAGGAAGTGCTGAATGAAGTGCCGGTGATCGATGCATCCGACCGAGTATTGACAGAAGGAGACGCATTTGACGTATTGGAAGGGGTAACAGCTACAGATAAGGAAGACGGAGATATCAGCGGAAGTATTGAAGTGTTGAATAATGAAGTAGATACAACAAAAGTCGGCATCTATAAAGTAACGTATAAAGTAACAGACAGTCAGGGAGCAAGTACAACAAAGACGATTTATGTAACTGTGAATCCAAAACAGGAAGTGCTGAATGAAGTGCCGGTGATCAATGCATCCGACCGAGTATTGACAGAAGGAGACAGATTCGCCGTATTGGAAGGAGTAACAGCTACAGATAAGGAAGACGGTAATCTGACAGATAAGATCCAAGTGCTGAAGAACACCGTGAATAAAGAGGAAGCAGGAACCTATGAAGTGACATATAAGGTAACAGACAGTCAAGGAGCAAGCACAATAAAGACGATCACAGTTACTGTGAGGGAAAAGAGTGCAGATAAGCCTGCGGAACCTCAGAAGCCGAACAAGCCGGCTGACACAAAGCCTGGAAAACCAAGTCAGCAGTCCGAATCGCCGAAGACAGCGGATATGTCTAATATTGGTTTGTTCGGATCTATGTTTGCAGGTTCGTCTGGATTACTGACAATGTTGCTGGGGAAAAGACGCAAAAAGAAATAAGTGGTTTATGAGATTTTAGATACAGTAGCAGGTGCAAAATCGGAAGTTGTGCAGAAGACAGTGCTCCGATCATGCCTATTTTGGTGTTGGAGAGGAGTGGAAAGAGGAAGACTTTGTGCATCACCTTTCAGATGCAGAGTGGAAGGAGTTTGAGAAAGAATTTGCGGATTTGATTAGATAAATCTGGAAAAGGACTTGAAATTCAATGAAGATCAAGTCCTTTTCTTTTTAAATCTGTTTTGTTGTCCACTTGCTGCAATCCCATACTGCGTGTACGACATCCTGGTAAAATTCCGGTTCATGGCAGATTAAAAGCACACTTCCACGATAATCAAGCAGTGCTTTTTTCAAGGAATCTTTTGCATCCACATCCAGATGGTTTGTCGGCTCATCCAAAAGCAGGATATTGGTATCGCGATTCACCAGTTTACAGAGTCTTACTTTTGCCTGCTCTCCTCCGCTTAAGACGCGAACCTGGCTTTCAATGTGTTTTGTTGTAAGTCCGCATTTTGCCAGAGCAGAACGTACTTCATATTGTGTGAATGAAGGGAATTCCTGCCAGATTTCTTCAATACAGGTTGTTCGATTATCTCCTTTGACTTCCTGTTCAAAATATCCGATCTGCAAATTTTCTCCCAGTTCACAGGTGCCGGAAATCGCAGGAATCAGCCCGAGAATACTTTTCAACAATGTCGTCTTTCCGATTCCGTTGGCGCCGACCAGAGCAATTTTCTGCCCTCTTTCCATAGAAAGAGACAGTGGTTTTGACAATGGTTCATCGTATCCGATCACAAGATCTTTTGTCTCAAAAATATATCTTCCCGGAGTTCTTCCGTATCGGAATTTGAATTCCGGTTTCGGACGTTCTGCTGCAAGCTCGATCACGTCCATCTTGTCCAGTTTCTTTTGTCTGGACATTGCCATATTTCTCGTAGAAACACGCGCTTTATTTCTTGCTACAAAGTCTTTTAATTCGCTGATTTCCTGTTGCTGCCTTCTGTAGGCTGCCTCTAACTGTGCTTTTTTAACGGCATATACCTCTTCAAAATGATGATAATCTCCTACATAGCGGTTCAGCTCCTGATTTTCCATATGGTAGATAATATTGATCACATCGTTTAAGAACGGGATATCATGGGAAATTAAAATAAATGCATTTTCATAGTCGATGAGATACCGTTTCAGCCATGCGATATGTTCTTCGTCCAGGTAGTTGGTCGGCTCATCCAAAAGCAAAATATCGGGCTTTTCAAGCAGTAATTTTGCCAGAAGGACTTTGGTGCGCTGTCCGCCGCTTAAATCGGTTACGTCTCTTTCGAGACCGATATCCAGAAGTCCAAGTGCCTTTGCAACTTCTTCAACTTTGGCATCGATAATATAAAAATCGTGCAGAGTCAGAGTGTCCTGAATGGTTCCCAACTCCTCCATCATTGTATCCATTTCTTCCGGAGAGGCCTCTCCCAGAGAATCGCAGATTGCATTCATGCGTTCTTCCAGTTCAAACAAATATGAGAATGCGGACTTTAATCCATCTCGAATCGTCATTCCTTTTTCTAAGACCGTGTGCTGATCAAGGTATCCGACACGGACATTTTTTGCCCATTCAATCTTACCTTCATCCGGCATCAGTTTTCCGGTAACAATATTTAAAAAAGTGGATTTTCCTTCTCCGTTTGCGCCCACCAGTCCAATATGTTCTCCCTTGAGAAGGCGAAAGGATACATCTGCAAAAATGGCGCGATCTCCAAATCCATGTGTGAGATGCTCTACATTTAAAATACTCATGACATAACTCCTTTTTGGTCGTATTTCACTTATCAGAACCATTGTACAGGAAAGAGTTGTATTTGTCATCAAAATTCACCTTTTTGCAGATTTTCCATATTATGTACTGTAATTATATGAAAGGAAAGAACACACTATGCAAAATAATCGGTCTTATTCCAGAAACGAACGGTTTACCTGTCAACAGCAGCCTTATCGCAATATGCCGGTGCAGCGTCGACAGAATCCTTCTTCCTCCTGTGGTGAAGCAGTCTCGTCGCCTTGTTCCTGCCGCATTCCCCGTGATCCACTGGAACATATGACTCTCGCGATGGCATATGTTCCCTGGCAGACATGGGAAGACACTTATGATGTTCATAAGGGATTAGAATGTGGAACAATCTTCCCTGTTTTAAACAAACCATTTTATGGAAAAGGGGGATGTAATCAATGACAGACCGTCCATGTAGAACAGAATTATTAAATCATATCAACGCTGTCAGTTTCGCGGTGGATGAAGTGAAATTATATCTGGATACCCACCCGCAGGATCCGGATGCACTGGCTTATTTCGAAAAATACAGCCGGATGCGCAACCAGGCAATGAAAGAATATGCCATGAATTTCGGACCTTTGACGATTGATACAGCCACAGCATCCTGCAGTGAATACTGGAAATGGATCAATGAGCCGTGGCCGTGGCAGGAAGGAGGATGCTGATTATGTGGAATTATGAAAAACGATTGCAATATCCGGTAAAGATTACACAAACGAACCCACAGATTGCCAAAGTGATCATTTCACAATTTGGCGGCCCATATTGCAGTAACCTATAACATATCCGCAAACCCTTATAAACAGAGGGCTTACGAGATATAAAGATGGAATATCAGCTTGCTGTTTTTCTTGTCATAAACGATATCTTCCACCAAACTTCTCATAAAAATGCCTTTGGTACCATAGTCGATCGCATCATTTTTAATCACATCATATACAGTTTGCACGTTCTTGAGCACGTCAGATTTTGTTTTCGTATCTTCATTATTCTTATTGAGATTTTCCAGTTGCATCAAAATATCTTCCCTGTCTTTTTGCAGACGCTCTTTGTTCCGTTTATATTCTTCCAGAGTATCTACTTCATTTTCATAGGCAATGCGGATCCGTTTCTCTCTGTTTGAAATTTTATCAAGCTCAGACAGGAGCGATTCACGTTCTGATATCTTCTCACCGGTCTCAGCAGAGTGGTAGGAGTATTCAAAATCCATACCGGAAAGAAGTTTTTCAAAATACTCTTCCAGTGCAGCAACCACTTTCTTTTCTGAGATAGAGCAGGATTCTGCATGCATCCCCTTGCTATACCTGTAGCACTGAAACCCGGGTGAGTGTCTGTTTGCACCGTTGTAGGCAAGAGAAGCTCCGCAGTACCCGCATTTTAAAATCCCTGATAACCAATGTTTACATGAGGATACATCACGGCGTTTCAGTGGCTTGTATGTAGTCTGTATCTTTTTCATGCGGGCTTCGAAGCGTTCTTTTGAGTAATGGACTTCATGCGTTCCCATGAATGTTATTCCATTCCACGCGACAAGACCATAATAGAATGGATTTTTCAAGATTCTTTCTACGCTACGGGATTCGAAAGGGTTCCCTCGTCTTGTGCGGACTCCCATATCGTTTAGCTTTCTTGTTATCTTTGTGGTATCTGAGTTGTGATAATCAAATTCATCACAGATAAAATCCACGACCTTCATTTCATCCGGATCAATTTTATAAGGATCTCCGTTTCCAACAGCACGATACCCAAAAGGTGGGGACATCTGGTATCCTTTTTTTGTAGCCTTTTCTTTCATCCCTCTTAGGACTTCGCCAGAAAGCCGGATAGAGTAGTATTCATCCATCCATTCAATGATTCTCTCGATTAAAGAGCCGAATGGACCATCTATCAAAGGTTCTGACACACTCACAACATCAACGTTGCTTTGCTTCCGCAGCAGGGATTTGTATACGATAGATTCTTCTTGATTTCTTGCGAATCTGCTGAATTTCCAAACCAGAATCACATCAACCGGATGATCGGATGATTTTGCAAGCCCGATCATTTTTTGAAATTCCGGCCGTTTATCGGCTTTTCTTCCTGATATCCCAATCTCAAAGAAAACTTTCAAAATGATAATATTGTTTTTGACAGCATATTCCCGTAATAGTTTCTCTTGCGAATCCGGAGAAAGTTCTTCTTGCTTATCAGTGGATACACGGACGTAACCATAGGCATATCTTGCGCTCATTTTAGATCATCTCCTCATTTAATTTATGTAAAAATAGGTACAAAAATAACAGCCAGCACATGAACAAATGTTCTGGATTGTGTAGCTGTCCCGAAGATGATACAATATTCTTGGCTTCAGATTGCATATCTTCGGATATGTATTACCGTCTCAGTGTTGGTAGCACCGGGGCGGTTTTTATTATGAAAAATTATTATCTTCGTTTCATTTTTTGACTTACTCTAAATTGTTCCGCGTCTGGTACATCAACAAATTCTACAGTCTTATCAAAGTTTTCCTTTACAACCTCTTTTATCTCATCAAGTGTTACATTGAAGAATTCTCTTCTCGTGTTAACCATATTTAGCTTACGATCTTCAAACGCTTTATGAAGAGCTGTTTCCAATGCTGGTGCATCATCAGAGAAGATCATGGCATGCACATCAAAATTAAACGGAACAGATGCATCACCTAGCTCGTCAACACGGTCTTGAGGATCTAAGCGCCTAGTCATTCCAATCTTATAGACGTTTTCTCCAAAGGCTCCTATATTTGAAATTATGTAAACGTATCCGGCGCGTTGGTTTGCTTCTCTATAGTCGATATCTTTAATAGCCCTATCGATGTCATTGAGCTGATTTTCCAATTCGGATTTTTTAGCAAGAAGATCTGAGTTATCTGGATCTTCTTCTAATTGCTTAAGAAGTTTTTCGTAAGCTGTCTGGTAGTGAGTTTGTTCTTTTTCTATCTTCTTACGTTGGGCTTCAATTTCTTTTTGTAGTCGCGCAGCTTCTCGCATTTCTGCTCTTGCAGCTTTTTGAGCTTCTTTCTCTTCCTGCTTCTTTTGTTGATATTCAAACGCTAATGTAAGCTCTTCCTCTTTCCAATCTATATATTTTTGAGTAATCTGTAATGACATTGATTTCCCGAGTTTTTCAATAGAGTTCGCAGATTGACGGATTTTTTTAAGAGACATATCAAAATTATTGTACTTCACCTTACTTATTACATCTTCGCAATCGCTATTGAACGCCCTTAAAAACAATTTTTTCATATCCGCAATCATCTTATTACCTTTACTTTTGCTTCCATTTACTGTCCAAGTTGTAGCGCCGATAATAGCTTTATCATTTTTTATCAATTTTTTCTGCGCATCACGAATACGATCCAATTCTTCTTTATATTCTTCTGACGTAACAAAATCATATCGTGGCGTATATAGACCAAACTCCTGAAACGTGATTGCATCTTCGAAAAATACCGCCTCCTTCTTCAAAGCGTCAATTTTGGAAGTGCGTTTGTCAATTTCCTTTTCAAGCCGTTCTTTTTTGGTTTCCAATTCGGCAACTTTTGAATTCAGGACGGAAGCGTTTTGAAATTCTGGAGACATTAATTCTTTTAATCCAGCGTTTTCCTTTGCTATTTTCCCGATATTAAAAACATCTTTTAATCCCATAGTCACTTTTCTCCTTTAACTTACCCGTACCTCACACCACTCTATATAAACGCCGAAGCGGTTATATCATTTCCATGACCGCTAAATTAGGAATAAAATAGATAACATAATTATCTACAGCAATATACTCACCGTATTTTCCTTTATAGCAGTCAATAGCTTCTTGCAGATATTCTTCAGTGACATGTAGATGTTCTGCAACCTCATATCTATTTTGGCATCCAGCATTAAAAGCTGATATGATGCCTCGCAATCCGATCATCCGGTTATACCCGTGCAATCTTCCTTTTTGTTCTTGCTTCATATTTTCAATATCTTGTAGATCAAAGATATCACCGACAGCAGTATGGTGATGTCCGATTTCTTCAGCTAAGACGCAAGCCTTTTCTGCGGATGTTTTCAACCTATTGGATATCGCAATTCTATTTCTGTATATTAAACCATCACTGCCGGAAAGAGCCTTTTCGCGGACAATAAGTCCGCTACTATTTGCCTCTTCCAATAGTTCTTCATAAACTGTCATTGTATCACTCCCATTCAGAGTCATCCATCATGATGTCTTTATCGTGTTTTCTCATTTCATCTGTTACTTTAATATCGGTGCGTTCATGAGCTGCTAATACTGATAAATGATTGTTGGATTCTATAAAGTTCGGATTTCCAAGTAATATTTCAGAATAGTTCAAAAGACTTTTCTTTCCGTTATTATTCAACTTTCTCATGTTCTCTAAAAGTCTATATTCTAATCTATTTTTTCTGAGCACACTTTGATCGTAAGCTTTCTTGAATTCCTCTACATTATTAAATGATAGGTTGTCAGGACCAATCGCATCTTTAAATTCGTAGTCATTACGTCCCATCGGTACGTCAAATCCCATCAGCCATGACTCGCTTACATTCAATGCTTTTCCTAAAACGAACAATTTTTCTTGATTAGGTTCATTTTTCCCGGAACAGTATTGACTTATATCTGATTTGTTCATTTTTATCCCATATTGTTCACAGTATGGTGCAGTTAATTTCAGAACATCTACTTGTCTAAGTCCCTTTGTCTCCATAATCTTTTTTAGCCTAGTAGCAGTGCTTTCTTTCTTCATATAAATGTACCGCCTTTCTGAGTATAAATATATCACACACTTAACAAAAGTTCAATATGAAAAACAAAAAAGTTCAAAAAAATTAACTTTTGTATTGACAAGTGTACAAGTGGGTGTTAAGATACAAGTGGTTCAAATATTTGAACAAAGCGAAAGGAGGATAATATGGCATTCAATTATGACAAATTAAAAGGTCGGATAATTGAGAAGTTTGGAACTCAGTATAGGTTTGCGGAAGCTATGAAATGGTCGGAAAGAACGCTTTGCTTGAAATTGAGTAGTGAGAGACCGTGGAAGCAGACAGATATCTGTAAAGCAGTAGAACTTCTAGATTTGGCACAGGAAGACATACCTAAATATTTTTTTAAAGAAGAAGTTCAAAATATTGAACTTTGAAAGGATGGTCAGATGACAGAACTCGTATATTTAAAAAATGATGAAGCAGTGTGTGACAGCTTACAGGTGGCTGAGAAGTTTCATAAAGAACACAGAAACGTGTTGCAAAATATAGATAATCTCATTGCTGAAAATTCAGCAGTGCAAAATATGTTCAGGCAATCACATTACAAAGCAGACAATGGTCAGTCATACAGGAAGTTTTATATGAACCGCGATGGCTTTTCCCTTCTGGCAATGGGGTTCACTGGTAAGAAAGCTCTTGAATGGAAATTGCAGTACATCAAAGCATTTAATCAGATGGAAGCGTTCATCAAAGAAAAGACAACTCAGACATGGGTAGAAACAAGAAAAGCCGGAAAACTGACCAGAAGAGCAGAGACAGACACCATTCAGAAGTTAGTGGGATATGCAAAGGGCCAGGGGAGTACACACGCAGAGATGCTTTACATGACCTATTCAAAACTGGCAAATAAGATGGCTGGAATTGGAAAACGTGATGAAGCAACAGTGATGCAACTGAATAATCTTTCACTGATGGAAAACATCATTCTCCATGTGATCGACACTGGAATACTGACGGGAAAACATTACAAGGAGATTTATCAGGATTGTAAGAAGAGATTGGAAACCGTGAAGGATCTGGCTTACCTAGAATCTGTTGCGTAGCCGATTACTTCGGTGTAAGTGTTGAGTATTTTTTGGAGTAGAAAGCGAGGTGAGTAAGATGCGTGGTTTTAAGAATTTAGTTCCAGGAGCCCCAATAATTGTTTTAGTGCTTTTGCTTATATTTTTTATGTTCATGTTGATCTTAATTGCGATATCCATTTCTATTCTGATAAAAACCACAATAGCGGACAGGCTAATTGACGTAGTAACTACCTGTCCGAATTGTTGCACAGCAATTTTGAAAACATGCAGCAAAGAAGAAGCGGAAAGCACTTATTGTCCAATATGTGGAACGAGAATGAAATGCACGATTTTATAAGCTTTTAATCGTTGTGTCTACGTAAAGAGTGCCTATAACGCTTTTTCCAAACACCAGTCCATCGTCACGATAAGACGTTTCATAAAAATTAGCGGCATTTAAGTTCATTTCGATTTTATATGATTTGCGAGAAGTTATGATTTCTAACCTCACGTCCTTGTGACAAAGAATGAATGCATCCTCTTTATTAAAATAAAATCCGAAATAACCGCCGTAAGCGCCATATGGAGGTATCACAATTGGGATTGGAGAAGTTTTTTTCACATTTGTATTAGGAATTGGTTTCCCCCTCCTGTTGGTTGGAATCATTTCCATGCTTTCAACGGATACAGTCCCTTGTGCAACATCATACTTTGTGAAATTATCCGAATAATCATCACATGCCATGAGTCTCATATCCAATACAGATATAGGAAGTGATGATTCGTTGGAAAAACTGAGGTAAAGGTAAAGCATACCGGTTTGCTTATTCGCATATTTCCTTTTGGGAGTAACGATAAGTTTCATTTTTTCGCTTTCCTTTTTCTCATGCCGATCGACCACCAAGATAAATACGGATGCAGCTGACAATGGAACGGCTGCGAAGTCTATAATCGCAGAAATAACAGATACAGTAGTGTTGACAATGATTGATAATGTGTCAAGCATAATAAATCTCCTTTCATAATACTCGGTGCTGCAACACCTGTATTTACAGTATAGGAGATAAGGAAACAAATGACAATAAAGATTCAAAAAGAAAGAGGTGTGGTAAAAATTAACTGGAATAAATTTTCGGAGTTGTTTGAAATTTCCGATGACGAAAAAGAATTTTTTGAAATGCTCTACCGAAGACGCACCATATACAGATGCGTCATAGGAATTCTGATAATCATAATAATCGTGTTGTTATTAACGAGGTAATAACTGACGCAACGATGGAAATTATAAGCGGCCAAAGCTTACTGTCAAAGAATTTCTTTCTACGGTAAGCGCAGTAACGGAAGTATTTTTCGGTAAGAGAAAAAGTTCTTTCCGGCGCTTCATCAGCTGGAGTTGTGTCAACAAAAGAATAATTGCTTGATATTAGTTTATATCTCATTAGAGGTTTTTCGGATTTGCCGAGAAAACCTGATGTAACTGTTTTCTTAAACCTCATACAGAACAACTTAAATTTTTCTGGGAATAGCAAGCAAATTTCATCAAAATCAGAACTCATACTTTTTCTCCTTTGTTTTTGATAACTACATTATAAAGGAGGGAGAAAGGTAAAACAAGATAAAACGAGATAAAACAAGATAACAGGAGGTAATATGAACGAATTAAAAATTTTTAATAATGAAGAGTTCGGTAAAATCCGAACAGTGACAATTGACAATGAACCGTGGTTTGTGGGGAAAGATGTGGCAGAAGCATTGGGGTATGTCAAAGCAAGAAATGCCATTGCAAATCATGTGGAAGAAGATGACAAAAAGGATGCCCCAATTCAGGGCGGCCTTGGTGGCACTCAATCGATGACGATCATTAACGAATCCGGTCTATACGCCCTTATCTTCGGTAGCAAATTAGAATCCGCAAAAGAATTTAAACACTGGGTAACATCAGAAGTTCTTCCTGCCCTTCGTAAGACCGGATCCTATGAGATGCCAAAGAAGAAACAAAGCAACGAGCGTCTCGCCAGTGTCAACAATGCTGTAAAGATTTTAACGCCGATGCTCCAAGCTGCAGGATGCAACAGCAAGATCCAGCTTCTGACCGCAAAATCACTTTATGAGAAAGCAGGAGTCAATCTTCCAATCACGATTGAAGCAGATCAGCAGTATGTAGATACGGTACACATTGCAAGACAGGCAAGGCTTTACTATAAGAGTTCCGGCAAGCCGGCTGATAAAGCTGTGAATGAGATTATCCGTAGGTTGGATTTATCAGAAGATATGTACACGGAAACATGGGAATCTAAAGGAAAGTGGCAAGGCACTGTCAGAAAGTATGCACCAGAAGTAATCAGTATGGTAAAGCAGTGGTACGCCGACAATGGATATCCAAGAGAAATTCCATACATACAGTGCGATGGACAGATAAAGAAATATCATGTGATCGTCAGAGATTCGGATACTAATTAAAAACGTAGGACAACTTACGCATGGCAATCAACCTGCATACAGTAAAGAGGGGTGGTGAAATGAAAGCAATCGAAGTAGTAAGCATGATCAAAATCAACGGATCCTGGGTAAACCAAGAGGACTTAAGTAAAGAAGAATTTTCTCAGATTTTGGAGAAAAAATTAGACGAGACAATGAAAAATATAGGATTCGAAAGAAGAAAAACCGCTTAGGCGGTAGATGGGAGGACAAGCTATGAAAGTTAAAGGAACTTACCATTGCCAGACTACTCAACAGCCCAACGCTTTAAACAGTTGGGATATCCGGTCTGTATCGGTAGATCTGCCGGAAGAAGAGGACAAGCCCTACTGGATCAGAGTCGGTGTGGCGGTGATCGGGTTTATCTTGGTGCTACTGGCGTGGTATCTGGTGTTTGGGTATTAAAAATGAGCACCTACAAAAAGGCTGGGGAGCCGTAGGTACTCTGACAAAAAATCAAGAATATAGTAACAGATTTTAGGAGGATAAGCAATGGATAGAGAAAAAATACATAAACTTTTAGACTTAATTCTTGAGATTCAAGAGCGTGGAGAAGGTAGGAATGGGTATCCGTACGTAAACATTGAATTTTCGAACTACGGTAGCAGAATATTTTTAACCGCACAAGAAAACGGATTTGTTACTGATGGAGATTACGATTTGTTTGACGGTATTGCAACAGATAAGCAACTAGATGATGCAATTATTTTAGTTGGGGTATTGCTGGAAATGGCAGTGGACAAGACGGAGGACGAATGATGTATGTAGGTATCGGATCGGAAAAAGGAAAGAAAGTGCGTGACGAAGATGCGTTCCCTTACGCTTGTGAACGAATCAATAATGGTACGGAAAGAGAACAGGAAGCATTTATGCGGATCATGAAGGAAGCTGAAAGTTTTTACATGGCAGTGATCGCAGTGGTCCTGTGGTACTTTTCCGGAAATTGGGTTCATGAGGAGGTGAAGCCATGATTACAATGCAAGACCGTAAGAAGCGGATTGAAGATCTGCTAGATGAGCGTCTCGGGATGATTGAGAATGGGGAGGTGAATACATATTACCAGACAAGGGATATAGCAAATCTGACGCAGGCACTTTTAAATATTACAAGGATCATGAAGGAGGAATGAATATGAATATATATCAAAAAATGAGTGCAATTACAGCAGAAATCACAGCTGTTGCGAAAAATCTGAATGTAGGTTGGGGGCAAAATTCTTACAAGGCCGTAGGCGAAGCAGATGTTCTGGCCGCTGTAAAACCAATCGAAGAAAAACACGGTGTTTACAGTTATCCTGTCAACCGACATATTATGGACACATCCGTTTTAACTTCAGTCAATTCAAAGGGCAACGAAGTTAGACAGTTATTTATGAGAATCGAAACTACATATAGATTCGTTAATGCTGAAATGCCAGAAGAGTACATTGACATCAAAACGTATGGTGATGGAGTAGATTCACAGGATAAGGCACCGGGGAAAGCGATGACATATGCGGATAAATACGCATTGTTGAAAGCTTATAAGATTATCACTGGTGATGATCCAGATCAGGAATGCAGCAAAGAACTGAAAGGAAAAGCAGCCAAACCTGCAAAATCATGTAAATCAGAAGCGACAGTAAGGCAATTAGAATCAAAAGAGTCCGGCGAGCAGTCAAAAAACACGAGTAATGAGCTATTAAGCAGCGCAGAACGCTCTGCTATTGAGAGTCGATGTAAGGAAGATGGGGTTGATGCAGATAAGTTATTATCTTTGTACAGCCTTAGCTCATTCGAAGGAATGAAATATAAACATTACGATAATATTTTGAAAAACTGGGAAAAAGTAAAAGAAAAATGCGGAGGTGCAAAATAATGAACAGCGTAAATTTAACAGGTAGATTAACCAGAGATCCAGAAATCAGATATACAGATGCAGGGCTTTCGATTGCAAGATTTTCCATTGCTGTAGACAGGAGATTTTATAAGGACGGTGAGCAATCAGCGGATTTTATAAACATCGTATCATTCGGAAAAACAGCAGAATTCATTGAAAAGTGGTTTAAGAAAGGGACGAAAATTGAAGTATCCGGAAGAATTCAGACAGGATCATATGCAAACAATGACGGGGTAAAGGTTTATACAACAGACGTTGTTGCGGAGCAAGTCGGTTTCGCAGAGAGTAAGAACTCGCAAAATTCAGGAGCTAACAGAGTATCAGAATCACATGATGATGGGTTCGTAAATATTCCGGACGGAGTAATCGACGAAGAAATGCCGTTTAATTAGGAGTGATTTTATTGGTTATACAAATAGACAGTAGGGAAAAATCGAGAGCGATTAAAAAAATCATAAAAACATTTGATGAGAAAGGCGTGAAGCATCCAGTATCTAAGTTAATGGTCGGAGATTATATGAACTATGACAACCCACGTCTTGTCGTTGACAGAAAACAGAATTTAACAGAGGTGTGCTGCAATGTTTGTCAAGACCACGAAAGATTCAGAAGAGAACTGGTGAAAGCAAATGAAAATGGAATTAAAATCATATTTCTTGTTGAGCACGGAAAAGATATTGAAACTTTGGAAGATGTTATCTGGTGGGAAAATCCGAGGGGTGCGAAGCGGCAACGGAACAAAGAAACAGGGAAATGGGAAACTGTTAAGACGAAAGCAATGACCGGAAGAACTCTGTACAAAGTCCTATGTACCATCCAGAGGAAGTATGAATGCGAATTCTTGTTTTGCGAGAAAAACGATACCGGAAAGAAGATTATTGAGTTATTGGACGAAAGACATGAATAAAGAAGAGATTAAACATTCACACAGCATGAGAGAGATTGTGGAAAGATATGGGTTCCATGTAAATCGGGCGGGGTTTATTCACTGCCCGTTCCACAAAGGAGACAAGGGAGCATCATTAAAAATCTACCCAGACAGCTTCCATTGTTTCGGATGCGGAACAAATGGAGATATCTTTACATTCGTACAGCTAATTGACCACGTTGATTTCAAAGAAGCGTTCCAGAGTCTTGGTGGAACTTATGAAAAGCCGACATTCCAGTCGAAATTGGCGATATACAGGAGCCGGAAGAAGGCAGAACAGAGAAAGCGAGAAGAGGAAAAGCTTCGGAAAAAAAGAGAGCTGAATAATGTTCTGATTGATGTGCACCGCGATTATATGAATAAATCAGAACCGTTCAGCGAGGTATGGTGCGATTGCTGCAATGCGTTGCAGTACCAGTTATATTTGCATGAAATATTAAACAGAGAAGAGGTGAGGAAATGAGGGAAATGAACGAATTCGATGCAGACAGCATATTGGATGATGAAGTTTTCATCGAATTATTTGAAATGGAAGATCCGATTCTCCGGTCAAAAACAAAAGTGCAGCTCATCAGAAGAGCGAAGCAGCTGGGAGTCAAGTCGGATTTTGAAGAGATTTTGAAAGGATACAATCAGGCTGACCGAGAAATGAAGAGACAGGAACGGGAAAACAGAACTGTTTGCACAGTAGATAACTATACGAATTTCACAGGACCTCACGATCGTATGTATTGCGGCGCCTGGATTGCGGATGATCGCGGCGTGTTCGCACAGAATTCCGGAAGGGTTGATGAAGTGGCTTGCTATCACCCAATCCTACCAGTAGAGCGGCTGCGAAACTTAGAGACCGGGGAAGAGCAAATAAAACTGTCGTACAGGCGAAATAATCAGTGGCACGATATTGTGGTCCCAAAAACGATGATCACATCGGCGAATAAGATCGTGGCATTATCCGGAAGAGGGATTGCAGTTACGTCAGAAAATGCAAAATTGCTAGTCAAGTATCTGGCTGACGTAGAAAATGGAAACGATGATTACATAGATGTGCAGTATTCCACTAGTAAACTTGGGTGGATCAAGGATCAGTTTATCCCCTATGATACAGACATCATTTTTGACGGGGATAATCGATTTAAGCAGACCTTTGAAAGCGTGTCGGAGCATGGAAGTTTCGATGTGTGGTTAAATCATGTTCGAGAGTTAAGGGTGTCAGGAAGAATGGAAGTGAAATTCCTATTGGCCGCATCATTCGCAAGTGTACTGGTTCATGTCTTGGGCGGACTTCCATTTTTTGTCGATCTGTGGGGAGAGACAGAGGGAGGAAAGACGGTATCTTTAATGGTCGCAGCTTCCGTGTGGGCGAATCCAGACGAAAGTAGATATATTGGAGACTTCAAAACAACGGATGTTGCACTGGAAGCGAAAGCGGATATGTTGAATCATCTTCCGATGTTTCTGGACGATACGAGTAAAACATCCGCAAGGATTAGGGATAACTTCGAGGGAATTGTTTACGATCTGTGTTCCGGAAAAGGAAAGAGCCGGTCAAACAAAGACCTCGGAATCAATCGAGAGAATCGGTGGCGGAATGTAATGATCTGTAATGGAGAGAGACCGCTTAGCAGCTATGTCAGTCAGGGCGGTGCAATAAACAGAATCTTAGAGGTTGAGTGTGGCGAGAAAATCTATCAGGATCCGCAGAAGACAGCGGAAACGGTAAAACGGAATTGCGGTCACGCAGGTAGGAAATTTGTGGAGATTATCAAAGAAATGGGAGGAGATGAAATTCGTTCTATCCAGAAAGAGTTTCAGAAGGAGTTATTTAGCACGGACAAGATGCAGAAGCAGAGTATTTCGCTTTCCATCGTCCTGACAGCCGATAAAATAGCCACAGATCTCATTTTCAAAGATGGGCAGTATATTTCGATAGACGAAGCGAAACAGGTGCTTATAGACCGAAATGAGCTGTCTGACAATGAGCGATGCTACCAATATATCCTTGATAAAATCGCAATGAACAGCCAGAGATTTGATGTGTCTTCAAATTGTGAAAAATGGGGAATTATTGAGGATGGGTACGCAGTAATTTACGGGCAGGCATTTAAGGAAATCTGCGAATCTGGGAAATTCTCAAAAAAGTCCTTCCTGTCATGGGCTGCAAAGAAAGGCGTTATTCAGCAGGACAGCAGGGGAAACCCAACAAAGCTGAAAAAGATAGACGGAAGAGCGGCGAGATGCGTGTTTTTGCAACTTGAATCGAAAGGAAATACGGATAATGATGGGTTTGAAAGCATCGATGAAACACAAGAAAAGCTACCTTTTAGTTAAGAGGAGGAAATACAATGTCAAAAGTTGTGAGGATTAGTAATGAAAACTATGATTTTATTGAATGCATGGCGTTCAGGAATGGAGTTCCGATAAATGCAATATTAAATGAGGTGCTGGAAAAATTCAAAAATTCGTCGCCGAATGATGTGATTTCAGTGGAACACCGGGGCAGAAAAGTTGCGATAAGGTAACAAGTAACAAAAGTAACAACAGGAAATCGCGCTATATATACGGAATAAAAATGTGAGAAATTCAAAAATATGAAGTCCCTATATAGGGTAAAAATCATTGTTACTTTTGTTACCAACCTCAAAAACCTGTCAACCATGCTGGTTTGATAGGGTAACAGACTTTTGTTACCGGAAGAAAAATTTTGTTGCTTTGTTACGAAGAGGGTAGTGTATGCACGAAAAAATAACAGATATCCAGAATTTGTTCTGGAAAGCGTATAAAAATTATAAAGGTACCGGCTCAATGAGTCAATACAATGCAGATGTCGATGGGATTATTGAGAAGTACAGGGATGATCATGCTATGTTGAATTTCTGCAAAAACTTGGCAATATCATGGGCGCCGGTTATTAACGAAATGAAAGAAGAGGGTTAAATGAATAAAAGAAAGCTATATAAGCCGTACATAAAGACCATTCAACGCATGATTGAAAATGGATTTACAATCCAGAACATCTATGCAGCAATAAGCGAAGAGAGCGGAATCGATGCAAGTATTGAAACGTTCAAAAACTTTTTAAAAGACAATGATATGCTGCCTGAGTCAAAGAAACAAGAAACTTCGGTTAAGGATATCTTTGGAACAATCGCAAATTACATGGAGTTTCACGAAGGCTGGGTACGGACCAGTTGCCGACTCAACAGGGCGATGTCGAATCCAAACCGGATATTAATGCGGAGGTATTTACAGTAGGCTATGAAAAAAAAGAAAGAGAATCCGAAGAAAAATGAAGTACATATCTGTTCTTCCTGTGGACGGGAAATCATCGGAGATTTTGAGTATGTAAAGACAAAGAGAGGGACGGAATTGTATTTTTGTAAAGATATGAGGTGTAGGAGGAATGACTAATGGCGAAAACAGAAGAAACATGGATGGATGGGATCACAACGGAAATGATGGAGCATATCTGCGACAACCTGTGCAAGTATCCAGATCAGTTAAACGGAGAGCAACTGGAAGATAAATGCGCAGAGTGCAAGATGGGACGGTTTGTGTGCGATATTTTGAACCAATATAACAAGGTGAATGATTTTACAAACAGCCAGTGTGCGAAGCTGTTGGAGCAGATGCATGAGCTGGAAGAGCGTGATACGGCGAAGAAACCGAAAAAATACGGAGTGACAGACAGCCAAGGTGTATTCTATCCATTGGTTGGAGTTGATGGAGTACCGTATGACTTATGTCCGAATTGTGATAGTAATTTATGTACAACTGGTATGTTTAGAAGAAGCAAAGAAAGAATGAAGTATTGTGAGAAGTGCGGCCAGAGATTAGATTGGAGTGAGTAACATGGAAGAATTAAAGAAATGCCCGTTTTGTGGCGGAGAAGCAATGCTGAAAATCCATTATGGATTTGACGAAAAAGTTATATCAGCTTTCGTGTACTGCGAAGAATGCGGAGTCGCAACGCGAAGATGTGCTTTAGAAACAACTGCTATAGGGAAATGGAATAGGAGAGTGGAAGAATGATTAAAGTAAAAGCGGAGGCAAATTATGGTTTTGCTGGAACAAATATGACATTTGAAGAAGAGTTTGGTGATGATGTAACTGATGAGGAAATCGAAGAAGCTATGAGAGATATGGTTATGGAACAGGTTAATTGGTCATGGGAGAAAGAGTAATTATGAGCAGAGAAATCCTTTTTAAAGCAAAGAGAAAAGATAACGGCGAGATTATATGTGAATGTTTTGGGGGTTATACAACAGAGATTATCAATCATGGAAATATTTTTGATAATCTGGATTTGTTGGAGGTGGAATAAATGTCTATTTATAGAGAAGTAACAACAGAAGTTTACTGTGATGTATGTGGAGAAAAAGTTATAGGATGGAATAGTACAGGAAATGGAGTGAGTAAAATATGGGCGGGATATTTTGCAAGATTAAGGGGTTGCACAGTAGGGAAAAAGGTAGTGTGCAAACAGTGTCGAATAAAGAAACGTATAGAAAAATGCAATCTACGAAAGAGGTATGGATGCGTAGAAAAAGATGAGAACGGTGCTTGCTTGGGGATTGGTGAACAATGGAAAGAGGAACCTATGGAGCAATGCAAACACTGTATTGCGTACGCTGCTTTTGACTGGGAAGAAGAAAGGAAACGGTTGAGCAAATGAAAAAAAATAAATGCAAGAAGTCTTTTTATGTAGATAAATACGATGATGATGGATTTTTGATTGAAAACGATGGAATGGTAATTGAAGAAGTGAAAATTTACGAATTAAATGAAAGTGAGTACATGATGATTGGTGGGAAAGACCATGTTCATCTTGACGCTGTAGATGATGGTTCATGGTTGGAAATTACAAAATAGCATTTGGAAAAATATTTTGAACTGTTGGAGGTGGAGTGATGAAAAAATATGATATTTTAATTGCAAAATTGTATGCGTGCTGTGGAAATCAGGAAGAGTTTCCGCGTGAGCCGATTACCGTTGATACTAATAAAATGAGCGAGTTATTGGAAGGTGTATTTATAAAAGCAGGATTGTTGGAGGCAGAGTGATGAGAGTTATAAACGAACACGAATGTAAAAGCCTTGCGGCACAAAGTTACAATGATGAGGAGATGGCTGTACAAGAAATGGTATTGGACACGAAACACGGAGTTGAGTACAAGGGGTGGTATTTAGTGTTTTATGGCAAAGAGGCGCATGTGGCGTTTGGAATTAAATATTGCCCGTATTGTGGAGAACTGTTAAGGAGCGAGGAAAAATGAACGTATTAGAGAAGATTTTGGAAGAAATAAAAGAAGTAGAGAAAAAGTTTGTAGTTGGACATGAAGTATTATTTGCGTTAGGGGCTACGGGAATGGCATCCGAAATTAGCGGTATTATCCGTTCGCACATGGATGATGTTCCGGATAATAACGACGGTTGGATTCCGGTAAGTGAGAAATTGCCGGAAGATGATGATATGAGATTCTATATGTGTATTGTCGAAAATCACGAAGAGGATTTGCCGATGTTCTGCCAGTATGATAGTGAATATGGATTTGGATTTTGGGATGATATTTACGATTCGACAAGTTTAGGATTCGTTGATACGGTGTTTAAAACAAATGATGAATTGGGGTATGAAAAGGTTGTAGCATGGCAGCCACTTCCAGAACCATACAAGGAGGAATAACATGGACATTTTAATCACAATCGCATTTTTGACCCTTTACTACATATTGGGACTAGGAACCGTGATTGCTTTAAAAACAGGATTGGAAGAGGATGTAAAACTAGAAGGCGCGGATTACCTGATGGCTGCGAGATTCCCGATACTGCTATTTGTGGTGTTTTTGGATTGGATCGTGCGAAAGATAGTGAGGTAGAAAATATGAGAAAATTTAACTGGGACGAATTTAAAAATAAAGACAACAAGATTGCGGTGCATTGCAAGACCGAGGAAGAAGCAATAGACTTTTGTAAACAGATGTATAAGCATGGCATGGAATGGGCATCTGGGGATAGTTATTTGAGTTATACACACTATGGGGTATACAGGGATAAAACGTGTTACGGTGGAGATGGTGGGTATCAAAGTTATGATTACTTCGAGAAGTATAAATACAAAATCTTAGAATGGAGCGATTATATGAACAAAGAATTTACCAAGGCGGATTTGAGAGATGGGATGGTAGTTGAGTACCGCAGTAAAAGTTATGGGAGAAGGCTCGTTATAGGAGACATGTTGATCGGAGCAGAAGGAAGTCATCGGCTCATATACTACAACGAGGATTTAATAGATACAACTGGAGATAAAGATTTTGATATTATGCGAATATACAAGATCCAGCACGCATCACGATTTAACGAAATCCTGCTATACTCAAACCTTGAACTTATCTGGGAGCGCAAAGAGCCAAAGAAGATGACAGTGGAAGAAATGCGGAAGAAGTTGGAAGAGTTGACGGGAGAACAGATTGAGGTGACGGCATGAGAGGAACCTTAAAGCACAGACGCAGCGCAAAAGAAATGAAACGGGATCGAGAAGATCATTTTGCTGATCTGGCTGAACATGAACCAACAGAAGAAGCGAAGAGACGGATGCAGAGACAGGCATACAAGACACACACGGTGGAAGATTTCCTGAAAAAGGTGGGAATAGATACGAAAAGGAGCGTTGTGGATGAAAAATGAAGAATATTGCATAGAGGGATATAAGGCACTTGCGGCTGCAGTAGTGAGTAAGGCGGTACAGGATTATAGGCTTGCATTGCGAGAGTTATACAGGAGACCACACAACAGGGATGCACAGCACACGAAAAAGGAATGCGAAATATTTTTCCGGAGGGATATTGGACTATACTCCGATCTGGACGGAGAAGCAATTATAAAGGCGGTACGGGAAAGAGTAGAAAAGGAGATGAGACGTTGAAGCAGGAATACTTTAAAAACTACAAGAGCAATAAATCGGAGCTTGAGTCCTTGGAAAAAGTACTGGACAAGCTTAAAGCAAAAAGGGAAGATATCCCGATTGTTGCCGGGAAGGTGTCGAAATCAGCAGATGAGTTTCCGTACATAGAGCAGAGAGTGACGGTGGAAATGAGGGAACCGAGAGCGTCTGATGAAGTAGAGGAGAGAATCCGAAAGAAAGAAGCGAGAAAGAGAGAGGTTGAACACCAGATAAAAGCCGTAGAGAGATTTATCGGTGAGATGCCAGAGGGAAGAGACAAAGATGTAATGGAGATGCTTTATCTAGATGGAATGACGCAAGAAGAGGTTGGGAAAATGCGTGGATACACCAAAGGGAGAATATCGCAGATAAACGCGAAATACACAAAAGATTAAACACATTAAACTTTTTGCTATGTTACAATTATAATGTAATCAGTGTATGGTTACGGAATAAATTAACTTTTTCCAACATGTACACCGCCGGACTTTCACCCTTTCTCGTCTGGCGGTGTTTTCATGTGGAGTATAGCATCAATGGTAGATGCGCAGGGTCGCGCCCTGTGTCCTTGGTTCGATTCCAAGTGCTCCGCTTTGCGATGTGAGTATACAGGCTGCGCAGCTGAGGTCTGTTCTGGGAGTGCACACCGGCTTTACATCACAAATGGTACCAAAACGCAGATATCCGCAGATCTGCAAAACAAACAAATAGATTCAGCAATCTATATTTAGTGTCAGTACCCGAGTGCGGATAGGGTAAAGGATGTCAACTGGCATCCTACGGGTGTATAGCTCAGTTGGGAGAGTGATCGGCTTTTAACCGACGTGTCGCAGGTTCGAATCCTGCTATACCCGTTGTGGACTACTGCAAAGTTTCCTCCTTTTTCTTATAAATTTTGATTGTGTTTTTGTAGTCGTATTCAAGCGTATTAGCAGTAGTCCTAAATTCTTAGCATCCAGAGATGGGTGCTTTTATTATGTTTTAAAGGTGGTGAGTCCTATGACAGAAAAACAGAAAATATTTGCAGATGAGTACTTGATTGACCTAAATGCCACACGGGCTTACCGCGTTGCATATCCAAGCGTAAAGAAAGAAGAGTCAGCAGCTTCCGCGGCAGCGAGAATGTTAAGAAATGTTAAGGTTGCAAAATATATCACAGAACGAATGGAAGAGCGGCAGAGACGGACGGAGATAACACAAGATATGGTACTCCAAGAACTGGCTGCTATTGCTTTTGCTAGAGTGACAGACTATGTATCTGTGATGGGTGGAATGGCGCAAGTAAAAGATACGGATCAGCTATCAGATTCACAAATAGCAGCTATTGCAGGAATCAAAGAAACGCAGAACGGGATAGAAGTAAAGTTAGGGAGTAAAGAAAAAACGCTCGAACTTCTCGGTAGACATTTAGGCATGTGGAATGACAAGCTAGATGTGGCAGGAGATATGGACATGAAGATTGTGGTAGATTACGGTGATGGTGATGAAACAAGTTAATGTTGGATTTAACAGAAATTTCAAAGAGTTTAATGAGTGCAAGAAACGGTACAGGCTGGCAAAAGGCTCTGCCGGATCCGGGAAGTCGGTAAACATTGCACAGAATTTTATCATCAAACTGGGTGACCCAAAATATAAAGGCGCAAATCTCTTGTGCGTCCGGAAAGTAGACACAACAAACAAGGATAGTACCTATGCAGAATTGAAGAGTGCGATATATAAAATATACGGGGATAAAGCAGGATTGTTCTGGCAGATCAGAAGCAATCCAATGGAGCTGATATCTAAAGTAACTGGAAATAAAATAATTTTCCGAGGGATGAAAGACGATGGACAGCGAGAAAAAGTAAAGTCTATCACATTTGATGTCGGAAAATTAACATGGATATGGATTGAAGAAGCAACGGAGCTTTACGAAGCGGATGTCGATATTCTCGATGACCGACTCAGAGGTGACTTGTCATTCAATCCATTTTTGTATTATCAGATCACGTTCAGCTTCAATCCGGTGTCAGCAACGCACTGGTTAAAAGCAAAATATTTCGACATAAAAAGTGATGATGTATACACACACCAGTCTACGTACCTGCAGAACCGGTTCATAGATGAAGCGTATCACCGGCGCATGATGATGCGTAAAGAACGGGATCCGGATGGATATCGGATTTACGGACTTGGTGAATGGGGAGAGACCGGAGGTCTGATTCTTACAAATTATGTGATTGAGGAATTCGATACATCCCCAGAAAGATTCGATTACATGGTAAATTCACAGGATTTTGGATTCAACCATGCGAACTGTATCGGGGAGGTTGGATTCAAAGATGGAGATATCTACTTATGCCGGGAATTGTATGTATTTGAAAAAGATACATCAGAGATCATACAGCTGGCTGAGGGAAAATTCCAGAAGCGAATTACCATGTATTGTGATTCTGCTGAGCCAGACAGGATTAAGATGTGGCAGAAAGCAGGATACAGAGCATGTCCGGTCAAGAAAGAGCCGAACAGTGTAAAAGCGCAGATTGATTACTTAAAGCAGCATACAATCCATATACATCCGTCTTGCGTAAATACGATTAAGGAGATCCAGCAATGGAAATGGCGAAAAGATGAGAAGACGAACACCTTCACAGATGAGCCAGTGAATTTCTTTGATGATGCAATGGCAATGCTCAGATATTCTATTGAGCAGGAGAGAAAAGGCAAAGTGAAGTTAAAGACCTTTAGAGGAGGAATATAAAATGAATGGGAAAAGACCATACAAACTGCCGGAACCGCTTTTATGTTCCGCCGACAAAGAAATCAATATGACATTAGTAGATGAGTATATTCGCAAGCATGAAGAACGAATGCCAAGGTACAGATATCTTGAGAATCTATACAAAGGATTTCACGATGTATTCCGTCTTCCAGAAAAGGAGTCATGGAAGCCGGATAATCGACTGGCAGTGAATTTTCCAAGGTATATCACAGAGACCTTTTTGGGATATGCTTATGGGATTCCGGTTAAAAAATCGCACCCAGACGAAAAAATAAAAGATGCGATCCTTGAATTTGACCGGGATAATGATATCTCAGATCAGGAATATGAGCTGGCGAAGAAGTGCTGCATTTACGGACATGCATTCGAATATTTTTACCAGGATGAAGAAGCAAAGACAAAGACAGTAGTCTGCAATCCAAAAGAACTGTTTGTTGTCTACGATGATACCGTAAAGAGCCGCGCTCTATTTGCTGTGAGATATGGAAAAAAGGACGATAATGTTACAAGGTATGGTGAGATACTCACAAGGACAGAAATAATCCCATTTGATGGAGAAAAGATGCAGGAGAGTATACCGAATCCTTACGGGCGTATTAACTGCGTGGAATACGTGTTGAACGATGAGAGAATCGGTCTGTATGAAGAAGTTGCCGGCATGGTAGAAACATACAACCGAGTGATCGGAGAAAAAGCGAACGATGTAGATTCTTTCGCAGAAGCGTATCTTGCAGTGCTGGGTGCAGAATTGGATGATGACGGTATTTATAAAATCAGGGACAATCGAATTATAAATCTTTACGGTACGGAAAACGCAAAGGATATTATCGTGCAGTTTCTTGGCAAACCTACGGCAGACGGAACGCAGGAAAATCTCTTGAATCGGCTTGAGGATTTGATTTATCAGACAAGTATGGTAGCGAACATCAGTGATGAATCTTTTGGAAATGCTTCTGGAACTTCCCTTGCGTATAAACTGCAGTCTATGAGCAATCTTGCGTTGACATTCGACCGCAAAGCTGAAAAGTCCATGAGGAAACGGTATAAACTGTTTTGCTCTCTTGCAACGAATGTGTCAGATCGGGACGCATGGAAAGATATTGATTTTACAATGAGTAGGAATATCCCGAAGAATCTCTTGGAGGAAGCGCAGACAGCACAGGCGCTTGAAAGTATCGTGTCCAAGGAAACGCAGCTGCAGGTCCTCTCGATCGTTAAGGACGTTACTGAGGAAATAGATCGAATGGAGAAAGAGGAAAAAAAGAAGCAGGAAACAATCGTAGAGAAGCGGATGTTCGGAGGTGCGGCAGATGAGCGGCAGGACGTACTGGAAGAATAGGGAAGAAGAGCAGCGAAAGAAGAATATCAAGGATGAAGCTGAATACGCGAAAGAGATTGAGAAGATCTATGCGAACATGATGGATGAAATCCAGAAAGAGATCAATGGATTTTACACGCGATATGCAAAAGCAGAGGGAATCACAATTGCAGAAGCGAAGAAGCGAGTATCCAAAATGGACATTGATGCGTACAGCCGGAAAGCAGCACAGTATGTAAAGGATAAGGATTTTTCGAAGGAAGCCAATGAGGAAATGAGACTCTATAACGCAGCTATGAAGATTAACCGGTTGGAAATGCTGAAAGCCAATATCGGAATGCATCTTGTCGGTGGTTTTGATGATCTTCAGAAGTATTTTGAGCAGATCCTGACAGATAAAACGCTGGAAGAATTTGAACGGCAGGCAGGAATCCTTGGAAAATCCATCCAGAACAATGCGAAGATGGCACATTCGATCGTGAACGCTTCTTTCCACAATGCGAGATACTCAGACCGTATTTGGATGTATCAAGATATGCTGAAAGCTGAATTGTCGAAGCTATTACAGACTGGTTTGATACAGGGTAAGAATCCGAGAACACTGGCAAGGCACCTTACCAAACTGTTTGGAGTAAGCCGGGAAAATGCAGAGCGACTGGTGATAACGGAGCTGTCGAGAGTGCAGGCAGAAGCGCAGAAACAGTCTTATATCCGCAATGGATTTGATGAGTATGAGTTTATCGCAGAACCTACCGCCTGTCCGATCTGTAGATCGTTGGACGGAAAACATTTTAAAGTATCAAAAATGATGCCAGGAGAAAATGCACATCCAATGCATCCTAATTGTCATTGCAGTACAGCAGCATATATGGATGATAAGGCGTATAATGAATGGCTGGACGGGTATTCCGAACACGGGATGAACTTTGAAACTTGGAAGAAGAGGGTTGAAAAGAAATCTACGTTTGATATAATAAAGGCAGATAAAACTGTCAGCGGACATTCCGGCACTCCTAAGATGGCAGAGGCAGGAATGGTAATAGATCACATTGGAAAAGATGGGAAAGTAGATGTAAGAGCTTTTTACGGAGAGTCAAAATTAAAATCTAAAGATATCCACACAACCGATCATGGGAATCCAAAGCAGCACCCTTATGGAGAACATGGGGAACACGTACATGATTATACATGGGGAGATGATGGTAGACTGAAGAATAAGACAACTCGCGAATTAAGCAAAGAGGAAAGAAAGGAGAATGGCGATATATTATGAATAAAGATGAATTAAGACAAATTTTATCTGAGTGTTGCAATGATATTTCTTTCTTTTACAAAGGATTGGCATCGGGAGTGACAGTTGAAGTCAGAGATTACATTCCAACGTATCAAGCGTGGCATGGTGATGATACGAAAGAGTATGATAATGTAGATGAGGTTATGAATGATAAATTTTATAGCGGAAAATCATTAAACGATCTAGTAAAAGAAGTAGAAATTGATGCAATGTAATACCATCGGTCGAGCGGGCTGGTGGTATTTTTGTACTCATTTTGGAGGTGATGCGATTTGATTGAGGTAAGAATTCGACCAGAGCGAATCGAAATCTCTGGACACGCCGGGTACGCAGAACCTGGAAAAGACATTGTTTGTGCTGGCGTTACGGCGCTTACGCAGACGCTGATCCAGTCGATTGATGACTTAACGGATGATGAAATAGAATACAGAATATCTCCCGGAAAGGCTGAGATAGAATACAGGAATCTGTCAGAGAAATCAAAAACTCTGGTGGATTCCTTTTTCGTTGGCATTCGCTTGATTGCCGATGAGTTTCCGGATTATGTAGCAATTATGTAATTCGCGCCCAAGTCTTGAAGGCGTAAAAAGCTAGGGGAAAGGACCATGAAGAATGTCATTAAACTTTTAGGAGGTAAAGAAAAATGAAGAGCAGGATGTTTAGAATGCTGCAGTTATTTGCAGAAGAAACCGTAGATCACACAGCAGAACCTGATGCGGTGAAAGATAGTGTTAATCCGGAAAACACATCTGATGATAGCGGGGAAGAAAAAAAGTACACAGACAAGGATGTGGATGCGATTGTAAACAAAAGATTCGCAAAATGGAAAACTGAGCAGGAACAGGCGGTAAAGAGTGCTAAGGAAGAGGCAGAAAAGCTGGCAAAAATGAATGCTGAGCAGAAACAGAATTACGAGATCGAGAAGTTGCAAAAAGAGAATGAAAAACTGAAGCAGGAGGCTGCAAAGGTTGAGCTTAGCAGAAGCGCCACAGGCATTCTTGCAGAAAAAGGAATTGAAGCAACGCAGGATGTTCTTGATTTTGTTGTAGGGAATGACGCTGATGATACGAATGCAAAAATTGATAAGCTTGTAAAAATCGTGGAATACCAGCTTAAGAAAGCCGAGATCGCCAGAGCAACCGGAACTACACCAAAAACCATGACGAACTCAGGAAGCCAGTTGTCTGAATTTGAAAAGAGACTTGCAAAGTATAAATAAGGAGAATGTGAAGATGAAGAACAGAGAATTTATGATGTTACAGTTATTTGCGGCAGGAGACAACAATGATATGCCGATAAGGAGCTACCAGCTTGAGTTTAAAAGTCTTTTGCAGGCAGTATTTAAAAAGATGTCCTATTTCGCGGATTTTTTCGGCGGCGAAATTGAGGCACTTGATGGTGTTAGAGAGAATGAAACGGCCTTTTATGTAAAGACATCGGATATCCCGGTTGTAGTGGGAACTGGGTACGATAAGACAGCTACGAAAGCGTTCGGAACAGGAACAGGAAGCTCTAGCCGTTTCGGAGAAAGAACAGAGATTATTTACACTAACACACCGGTTAATTACTCTTGGGGATGGAATTTCCATGAGGGGATTGACCGCCACACCGTAAATAATGATTTTGATGTTGCGGTAGCAGATCGCTTGGAACTGCAGTCTCGGGCAAAAACAAAGCAGTTTAATAAGCAGCATGGAAAATTTATTTCCACATCTGCCGGAAAAACTTTAAGTGTTACTGATTATACGGCAGACAATGTATTAAAGCTGTTTAATGAGCTGTCTAAGTATTTTAATAACATCGAAGCAGTTGGAACGAAAAAAATTAAGGTTTGTTCCGATCTGTACAATGCCGTCGTGGATCATCCTTTGAATACGACTGCTAAAAACTCCACTGTAAACATTGATGGCAATGAGGTTGTGAAGTTCAAGGGATTCCTTGTAGAGGAGATTCCGGATGAGCTCTTCAAGTCCAAAGAATGTGCCTATGCATATATTGCCGGAGTTGCAAAAGCATTTACTGGAATTAACACAGCGAGAACGATCGAATCCGAGGATTTTGACGGTGTAGCTTTGCAGGGAGCTGGTAAGGCTGGAGAATTTATTCCGAATGACAACAAGAAAGCTGTAGTTAAAGTGTCGGTGGGGGAATAGCACCCCCTGAAGACCTCGCCTTGGTAGGCAGGGGGAAAGTCGGAAAGGCAAAAGTAGGAAAAGTAAAATAGTATAATGGAGGTATTAAAAATGGCATATACACCAACTACATGGAATAATGATGACGTTATTACAGCGGAGAAACTGAATAAGTTAGAGCAGGGCGTGAAGAATGAGCAGATTGGACCAGCAGGACCAGCAGGACCAAAAGGCGAAAAAGGCGATCCGGGTGCGCAGGGACCTGCTGGAACAAGTTACACTCTTCCAGCAGCAAACAAGACAACGCTTGGCGGTGTGAAACAGATGTCTTTGATTGCAGATTTGTCCACAGAAACAGGGGCTGATTTAAAAAATAAAATCAATGCAATTCTTGCTGAAATGAAAAAACAGGGTATCATGGCGAATTCGTAAGGAGTTGAAATTGAATGCTGGATGATTTAAAAAAACTTCTTGGAATCGAGGATGATTCTCTTGATCAGAAACTGGAGTTGATACTCAGATCTGTGCAGGGGCGACTAAAGCTCCTGCTCGGAGGAATTGAAGTACCGCAAGAAATGAATCACATTGTCGTGGAAGTGGCAGTGATCCGGTTCAATCGGTTGGGTTCCGAGGGTATGTCATCACACAATGTTGAGGGAGAGAATATGTCCTACAATGACAATGATTTTGATGGATTTATGAATGAGATACAGGCTTTTCTTGACTCACAAAAAGAATCAAAACGAGGAAGGGTGAGATTTATTTGAGATGCGATACAGAAGTTTTCTTTCAGTCGATCGTACCTGGGGAGTATGACGAAGCTACCGGGGATTATAGAGATGATACAGTATCAGAAGAGAAAAGACACGCCAGTGTGACAGATACCGGCACAGAGACAATGAACCTTGTATATGGATCCATAAATCAGGGAAGCAAGACGGTGCGGCTACAGACGCATTACAAAAAGTCGTTTGATTGTATCCGGATAGGCAACGCCTTATACAGAGTGGATTTTGAACGAAAACTGCGAACAAAGCACGTGTTTGTAGTATCGGAGGTGCAAAGTGGCAGAAATTAAATTTGAGGGAATCGCAAAGCTGAATAAAGGCTTAAGAAAGCGAATGGATATGAGTGCGGTCAAGAGCACCGTAAAATTGAACGGCTCTGAGATGGAATCAAGGGCGAAAAGAAACGCAGTATTCAAAGGGCATTACGCATGGGAAGAAGGAAAAGGCATGGTATTCAAAAAGCCGACAGGGAATTTGAAACGGAGTATAGGTTTAGAAATATCTCCGAATGGACTAAAGGCCACTGTGGAACCGAAGGCAGAGTATGCTGCTTATGTAGAATTAGGTACTCGTAAGATGGAAGCGCAGCCGTATTTAAAACCCGCATTTGAGGAGCAGAAGAAACAGTTTGAAAAAGATTTACAAAAGCTTGTGAGGTGAGACATGGATCCACAGCAAGAATTATTTACAGAATTACTTACAGAGATCAAAGCATTAGGATGTGACGTATATGATGGCTTCTTACCGCCGGATGGTACGCCGTATCCTTTTGTTTATCTCGCAGATAGCCAACAGTCAGATGATGCCAATAAAACGGCTGTGTTTGGCAATGTGTATCAGACAATTCATGTCTGGCACAACAATCCAAGACAGAGGGGAACGGTGTCAAAAATGCTGCTGGCGATCAAAAGCGCATGCAGAAGACTGGATCATACCGAAAATTTTGCATGGAATGTCCGGAATGTAAATCAAAGAATTTTACCGGACACAACAACAAAGCAGCCTCTTTTACATGGGTTGCTAGAAATAGAATTTAGTTTTAGTTAGAGAGGAGAAAAAGCATGTTTGAGACAGGATTACAGTTATTTGCAGAGGCGGTATCTGGCAAGAAAATTGTATATTTGTACCGCCTTGCAGAAAAAGCGAAACAGGAAGCAGCAAAGAATCTTGCGTTTACAACGGAGAATGGAAGAACCAAGAGTAAGGATGCAGATTCTACTGCAACGAAAGACGGTACAATCCGTACACCAGGAGCTGCGGAGACAGAAATTACAGCCACTGCGGTTTTGGCAAAAGGCGATAAATTGATCACAGAACTTGAGGACGCTATGGATTCCGATAAACTTCTTGAAATTTGGGAAGTAAACCTTGAAGAAGCAGCGGAAGCGGGTCCGAATAAATTTAAGGGAATGTATTTCCAAGGATATCTCACAGAAGTTGAGGTCACGTCTTCTGCAGATGAGAATGTGGAAGTATCCCTTACTTTTGGCATCAACGGATCAGGTAAACGCGGAGATGTAACCGTGACAACGCAGCAGCAGGAAATCGCGAATTACGTGTTTAAGGACAGCGTGAAAGAGGGGGAATAATGCCCTCTGACGATGTAGCCTTAATCGGCAGAGGTAAAGTAGGAAAGGCAAAAGTAGGAAAAGAATAGATCATGTACATAGAGGGCGGCAAGACCGCTCTCTTTTTAATGGAGGAATAAAAAATGATGGAATTAACAATTAACGGACAGGTGTACCAGTTTAACTTTGGAATGGGATTTTTGAGAGAAATCAACAAGCAGACGAATATGCCTGTGGATGGATTGCCGGGAGTAAAAAAAGACGTAGGATTCCGGTATGCGCTTATGAACTTAATAAATGGTGATCCGGATGCATTGGTAAACATTCTTGATGTTGCGAATAAAGGGCAGAATCCGAGAGTGACAAGAGGCCTTTTGGATGAGTATATCGACGATGAGGACACAGATATTGATGAGCTTACAGAAACAGTAATGGGTTTCTTGAAGAGTGCCAATGCTACGAAAAAAGCTACAAAAGAGATTGTGGACGCTGTGGAGAAAGAGAAACAGAGAATGGAAGAGGAAGAAGCGAAGAAGAGAGAGTTGATGATGTAGATTTTGAAGAATCCTACAGAGAGGCGGCGTTGAATTGTTTCCGATATCTTGGCTTTAAAAGCTTTGAAGAAGTGGATAGGTTGACAATTCCAGAATACACCCTGCTCATGGAGGCTGTGCAGCTAAGAGAAGTAGACAGGGACTACCGAAATCATCTGCAGGCATTCTTAAATTTTGCTGTAAAAGCAGAGAAAAAGGTTGGAAAGAATAGGTCGAAACCAGTGTATCAGAGATTCAGAAAATTCTTTGATTACGAAAAAGAAGTGGATCGCATAAAGAGCCGCAAGAAGAAAAATGAAAGATTAGACATAATCGGCAGGATGATGAAAGGAGAGTGATGGCATGGCAGAAAGTTATTCAGTAAAGGCAATATTATCTGCACAGGATAGAGGATTTACGTCTGCTTTCAAATCTGCAATGGGTACCGTAAGCAATTTAAAAAGCACGCTCACGAGTGGAATAGGGTTCGGGATCATGGCCGGAATTGGGCAAAAGGCATTTGGTGCTGTCACATCCAGTATTGGTGGTATGGTGTCAGAGTTAAATTCTTCCAGCGCTGCATGGAAAACATTTAATGGAAACATGTCGATGGTTGGAAAAGGCGCTGACGAGATTGCATCTGTAAAAAAGGAATTGCAAGAGTTTGCAGAAGATACGATTTATAGTGCATCTGATATGGCGAGTACTTATGCGCAGTTGAGTGCAGTTGGGATTAAAAGCACGAACAAGCTTGTAAAGGGATTCGGAGGGCTTGCTGCGGCGGCTGAGAATCCAAAACAGGCAATGAAGACTTTAAGCCAGCAGGCTACACAGATGGCAGCAAAGCCAACAGTTGCATGGGCGGACTTTAAACTCATGATTGAGCAGACTCCGGCTGGTATATCAGCAGTCGCAAAAGAAATGGGTATGACTACCACGGAGCTTGTACAGAATGTGCAGGACGGGAAAATCGCGACAGAAGATTTCTTTGATGCTATCGCAAAAGTCGGCACAAATGACGCGTTTACGAAGCTTGCTACAGAGTATAAGACTGTAGATCAGGCAATGGATGGTCTGACCGAAACAGTAAGCAATAAGCTGGCGCCGTCATTTGATGTTTTGTCCGGTCGAGCGATTAAGTCCTTGGACGGGATAATCAATAAAATTGGAGATTTTGATGGAAATGAAATCGCAGGGAAATTAACTGGATTTCTCGATAAAGCAAGCGGGTACTGGAATGTTTTAAAAACAGAAGCATTGGAAGTAAAGATCGCTTTTGGAGATGCTTTTTCCGCAATCGGAGAAGATTTGGGGAAGATTACTGGTGCGTTTGGTTCCACGGAAAGTATCAGTTCTTTTAGCAGTGCAATGGATTCTGCGAGCGGAGCATTGAAAACCTTTGCTGGATTCCTAGAGGAACATTCCGAAATTATCGCGAAAGTAATATCAAAACTCCCACAGCTTTTCGTGGCATATAAAGGCTTTAAGATTGCAAAAAGTGTTGCTCCATTTGTAGGCACATTCACGAGTGCAATTGCCGGCCTTGCCGGAGCTGGAATAAGTAAAATCGCTGGGAAATTATTCGGAATTTCCAAAGGACAGAGAGCAGTTGAGGTATCGAGCAAGACGAGCGTAAAAGGAGTAACCTCTTTAAAAGAAGGCTTTAATTCACTTCAAAAAAGTGCTGGTATTGCCTTAATAGTAAGCGCCTTAGCTGGTTTTGCACTTGCGGTAAAACCGCTGGCAGAATTAGGAACAACCGCTGTTGCTCCGCTTGCTGCATTCGGAGTTGTTGTCGGTGGTTTAGCAATCATACTTGGAACTATGGGAAAGAAACTGCAGGAAAGTGCAGTTGGCATTGCGGTGTTTGCTGGTGCGGTATCAGCAATGGCATTATCCATGACACCTCTTGCTAAAACTGGTACAGACGGAGCTGTTGCAATGGGAACATTCGGAGTTGTTATCGGTGGTTTGGTTGCAGTATTTGCGGTATTTGGGACGGCTCTGACAGCTGCTATACCAGCGATGCTTGCTTTCGGCGCAACCATCCTTATGGTTGGTGCTGGAATGTCTCTGGCAACGCCTTTTGTTGAAGCACTAGGAAGCGTAATTCAAATACTTGGAGATGTTGTTGTTCAAGTAATAGGGGTAATCACTGGTGCTATCGTAGCTATCTTCCCAGTATTCGGAAATTTTGTGTCAACTGTTTCTGATTCAGTTAGCCAAATAGTATCAGTTGTTGGCAATACACTTGTAAATATTTTTAAAACTGCCGGGGACATCATTACAGGTGTTATTGATTCATTAGGGGATGGGTTTAAAAAAGTCACAGACGGGATTTCGAAAGTTATAGATTCAATTAGTGGTGGATTTTCCAGTGTTTTGGATTCTGTTGCTGGAATCATTGACTCAATCGGAAACTCTGCCAAAAATGCTGGCAAAGGATTCGAGAGCGTAGCTGACGGTATCAACACGATTGCTAGTCTATCTATTGTAGATATAGCAAAGGCACTCGGATCGGTAGCTATTGGTCTCGGAGAAATTTCTGCAAAAGGAAAAGGAATTGGTACCGTTGCAGATGGACTTAACGGAGTTATTGGAGCAATTACAATTGCATCGGTGCAGATTTCAATGTTTTCAGGAACTCTTACGCAACTAAATTCAACGGCCGTTCAAATTCCTACTAGCATGGCTATGATTAGCGGAGCATTAGCAAGTTTTTCAATTCCTGTTATAGATACTGGCAGTATCATGGCAGCATTTGCTTCTATTAGTGCAGGTGCGGAAGCGCTGGTAGCACAACTGGATTCTTCGGCCGCGAAAGCCGGGGCGCAATTTTCAAAAGCGCTTACTAACGGTATGAATTCAGCTGCTAATTCCGTGCAGCGTGGTGTTTCTAAAATTACGTCATCTGCTAATAAACTTATTTCAATGCTGACGAATATTGCAACGCAGGCAATGAGCCAATTTAATTCCGCTCTATCCTCCGGTGCAAGTAGGGCAACTTCTACGGCGAGATCAATGTCAACGTCCATTTTGTCAGCACTTAACAGCACTTCATCTGGTGCTTATTCTTGCGGCGTGTATATTGGACAGGGACTTGCAAAAGGCATGGCATCTACACTTGGATATATCAGATCAGTTGCAGAACAAATGGCTGCGGCTGCAGATGCGGCAGTCAGGGCAAAAGCAAAAATCCACAGTCCGTCAAGAGTATTTGCTGGGCTTGGTGTCTATGTAGGAGAGGGATTTGCGCTTGGAATTGAGTCGATGTCCAGAAAGGTTACAGAAGCTACGCAGAGTATTGTTGAGATCCCAACATTATCCACAGATATGAGGATGCGAGCTTCCGGTGCCGGAGATCCTGAACTTTCCGGTGATTATTCCTATAACCGGAATACTACATACACAATCGTTGTACCGGTTGAATATAACGGCAGAGAAGCAGCGCGTGTTACGGCGGAATTTACGCAGAAAGATCTGGAAAGACGTGAGAGTATGAAGATGAGACTGAAAGGAGAAAGAAGCCATGTATGAGTTTGTGGATACAAATCAGGCGGGGAGTAAAAGCTCCCTGCCGAGTGAGGCTCTGCAGATTGATGGGACATATATTGAAAATTTGATTGATGGATACAGAACTCTGTACGTGACCGGTCGCGAGCTTTTGGGATCAGAAATTTCGGAGAGAGAAATTGATCTTGTGGATGGATCCGAGTATACGGGAAAGCGAGATACAACCAGAAGCATTACAGTTGGGTACCAGTTGCTTTGTACATCTCCGAGAGAGTTCCAGGAAAAATTCAACAAACTCTCTGGAATCTTAAATAAGGAACAGGCAAAGCTGATTTTTGCAGATGAACCGGATAAATATTTTATCGGAACGAAATCAAGTGTCGGAGATGTGGAGCCAGGCAGATTGAACGTAAAAGGCGAATTTACTTTTTATTGTTGTGATCCACGGAAATATTCTGCAGCGGAAAAATCGTTTACTGCCCATCAGGAAAGCGGATATCAGACGCTTACTATTGTAAATGGGGGCACAGAATCCGTTCCGGTAAGTTACGATATCACTCACAACCACGAAAATGGATTTATCGGGATTGCCAGTAAATACGGTGCAATACAACTCGGCAAGATCGAAGAAGCAGACGGCGAAGACTATAAGGCGTCAGAGATACTGTCAGAGGGGTATAGCCTCTTTCAGAATGATCACGGAACATCTTATCAGAACCCGGAGAATACGACGCAGGGGACATTGGAGGTGCGTGATGTTGCTGGATACAATGTGATGGCGCTAAAAGGTGGACAGGCAACATCCGGGTACTGGAACGGCGGAATGAGAACACTTACTATCCCGGTTGACAGCGAGGGCAGACGTGGAGCGAAGAACTTTTACTGTTACACGCAGCACTGGTTCGAGACTGGATTGATGGGACAGACGGGAGCACAGACTATTGCGTTTCTTACAGGGAAAAATGAAGTGATCTGCTCTATGTCTATTAACAAGAGTGATACGGTTGGTAATACGGCGCATGTGGACTGGTTCGCACCACAAAACAAGAAGATCAAGACACTGGATTTCCGGCCGACAGCTTATGAGGGAAACCCGTTTAATTTAAAGATGGGTGGCGGCCATAATGATTTTTTAAAAGAGGGTGACAGGCTACGGATCTTTTGGTACGGACAATATTATTACTTTACTATCCCGGAGATTAAAGACATGGCGTGTGAGAAGATACAGGTCTGGATCGGGCAGTGGGGAAGTAGAGATCTTGGAAATCAGCTGGTTACGCACAATTATTTAAAAAGTATCTGGTTCCGCAAGGATAACGTGGAAAAATACAGAGATGTGCCGAACCGGTATAAGTCCGGAGATGTGGTCTATATTGATGGAAATGATACAGCGGTTTATGTAAACGGGATGAAGCGGATGGAAGATGAAATCCGAGGAAGTAAGCATTTTCTGGTACCGCCGGGAGAGACGGAGATCCAGTTCTCCTACTCGGCATTTAGCAGTCCTCCACCAACGATTAAAGCCAAAATAAGGGAGGCATATTTATAATGAATGAAATCAGAATTGCCATACTGAATCCACATGACAGGGTGCTTGCATTTTTGGATAACACCCATCGAAACTCTATGCATTATTGGAACGATGAGCTCCATGAATATCTGCAGGGGGCAGCGAATACATACGCATTTACGGTAAGTTCCAAACACGAGGATGCGGCGTATATCGTAGAAGGGAATAAAGTAGCCTTTGTATATAACGGAAAAGACTACTATCTGAATATCGTACATGTGGAAAAGGATGAATTTACAGTTACTGCGACAGCATGGTCTTTAAGCTTCGAATTGATCAACGAGAATGTTGGGGCATACAAATCTGAAAGCGCAATGAGCTTTGAGGAATATGTAACTGCCTTTGATCCGGAACGTACCGTGCGGATCGGGATCAATGAAGTGTCAGATAAGCGGATTTCAAACGAATGGACAGGTGAGGCAACGGTACTGTCCCGTTTATTTTCCGTGGCGAATGTATTCGATGCGGAGATTGAGTTCCAGACTGTGTTAAATGATGATTATTCGCTGAAAGAAATTGTAATGAACGTGTATCGGGAACACTCAGACAATAACACGGGAGTTGGGGAGTTCCGGGGAGATATCAAACTGCGGTACGGGAAAAATGTTACCGGCATCCGGAAGGAATCCAGTATCGAAAACCTGTACACCGGTATCCGTCCAACAGGAAAGGATGGACTGACTATACAGGGAATTGAGAAAGAAGAGCTGGATGAGAACGGTGTAGTAGAGTTTTATACACAAGGTCCAGATATCCGGGCACCACAGGCAAGAGATCGCTTCCCATCGAATCTGATAAACAAGGAAGATGGATACATCTTTATGCCAAAATCCTACGATACGGATAACAAAGACAAACTGTACAGTATGGCGCTATCGGACTTGAGAACAGCATCTGAACCGGTCGTGACTTATGATGTGACGGGATACTTTGATACCGCTATCGGAGATACCGTGGAGATCGAAGATGAGGAGTACGTTCCTGCCTTATACTTGAGTGCAAGAGTATCGGAGCAGGTTCGCAGTTTCACGAATCCGCAAGCAAACAAGACAGTCTTTACCAATTTTAAAGAGCTGCAGTCGGAAATCTCGGAAGATTTGCTGCAGAAAGTAGAGGATCTGATTAACAAAACAAAGATTTACACCTGCTCCATTGCCACAAACAATGGAATTATCTTTAAAAACGGCATCGGGAGCACAACGCTGACCGCTTACGCTTACGATAACGGCGTGGATGTGGCAGACAAGCTACAATTCCGATGGAGCAAGGATGGGCATGAGTTTTATGTTGGTAAGAGCGTTACGGTAAATGCTACGGACGTGGATACAAAGGCGGTGTACTCATTTGAGGCTCTAGAAAATGGGATAAAACGTGGGTATTACGAGGTCACAATCACGGATGTAATGGATGGAGAGGATGGAAAAGACGGGGAACAGGGTCCGCAAGGTGAGAAAGGAGAGCAAGGCGAACAGGGACCTCCGGGTCCACAAGGCGCTCCGGGATTGGATGGTATACAGGGTCCAAAAGGGGATCAGGGAATCCCGGGAAAAGATGGGAAGGACGGAAAAACACAGTACACCCACATCGCCTATGCGAACAGCGCAGATGGCAAGACGGGATTTTCCACCACGGATGGTACAAATAAGCTCTATATCGGGCAGTATACAGATTATACACAGGCAGATAGTACAGATGCTGCGAAGTATACATGGACAAAGATCAAAGGCGAACAGGGGGAACGTGGTCCACAGGGAGTTCCCGGTCTGCAAGGGGTACAAGGTCCTAAAGGTGAACAGGGGATACAGGGTCCCAAAGGAGATACTGGAGCTGCAGGTGTAAACTACTGGAGATCATCAGCAACGATAGACTTATCTGATACCAAAACTTACGATGTAAATAAATGGTATCCCGTTGTGGGGAGTCAGCTTCCAACGAGTGTTTATAATCGTATTTTGGTTAATGTGTCTTTAAATAGTGGAACAAAACCATCCTGGAGTACACATGTTAGCGGATTCTCGGTGAATTTAGATCTGGCTTCCATTGGATCTGGGTGGGGAACTACTTCTGGCGAATGTATTATTTATGCAGACACGTATTCATTTTGTTCAGTGTCGCCTGCCAGCTATACACAACTGACTTATGGATCAATCCCTGTATTATATTTAAGAGGTGGCGGTAAATACTTTGTAAAGACTGATTTTGTGGTCAACTGGACACCTAAGCCAACAGGATATACATGGCAGAATGGAAATTATAAGCAGACAGCACCTGTCTTAGATAGCAGACCTGTACCAAGCGGAACCAATATTAAAGGGAAGAGCACCTATTTTCACATCAAGTATTCCGCAGTATCGAATCCAACCACCTCTAACCAGATGACAGAGATACCTAACACATATATTGGTACTTACGTAGACTTCACACAGGAAGATAGCACGGATCCAAAGAAATATACCTGGTCACGCTTCCAGGGAGTGCAAGGACCACAGGGAACGCAGGGGATTCCGGGGACAAATGGCGCAAACGGCAAGACAAGCTATCTTCACATTAAATATTCTAATGATGGAGGAAAAACGTTTACCGGAAACAGCGGAGAAGATGTGGGAACGTATATCGGTACTTGTGTGGATTACAATCAGTCCGATCCTACAAGTGTTGGATCTTATAAGTGGGCGAAGATTAAAGGAGAACAAGGTGCGACAGGACCACAAGGGCCTGCGGGGGCATCTGGAAGAGGGATAAAAACTATTACGGAATATTATTTGATTTCTTCCACAAAAACAGGAATTACAACGGAGTTAAGCGGTTGGAGTACATCAGTTCCGACGATGACAGCAACAAATAAATACTTGTGGAACTATGAAAAATTTACGTTTACAGATAGTACGACAGCGACCACTACACCAAAAATAATCGGGATATACGGAGACAAAGGAACAACAGGAGCTACTGGTCCGCAAGGACCTCAAGGAAATGCAGGTGCAACAGGTCCCCAGGGGCCACAAGGAGCGACTGGAAACGGAATAAAGTCTATCACGAATTATTATCTTGCAACGGCAAGCGGAAGTGGTGTGTCAGCGTCCACATCAGGATGGACTACAACTGTACAAGCAATAACGGCGTCAAAAAAATATCTGTGGAATTATGAAGTTGTTACCTATACAAATGGTAGCACGTATCAATCAGCACCATGTATCATCGGAGTATATGGTGATAAGGGAGCGACCGGTGCTACAGGAGCAACAGGACCAAGTGGCATAATTGTATCTTCTACGGCTCCGTCAAATCCTAAAGTTGGCCAGTTATGGCAGACAGCATCCGGTCAGCCGATCAAGCGGTGGGATGGAAGTAGGTGGGTGATCCATTATATTTCTGTTGATAACTTAAACGCACAGACTTTAAGTGCGATAGCGGCAGATCTTGGAACTGTAACTGCCGGACTTATTAAGGATAAGAATGGAACAATGCTTATCGATGTTACATCCGGAAAGATTATTAGCAAGAAAATCGTGCAAGGAGCAGTGGAAAATGTTGCGTCATTGAGTAATGCGTATTTGGCTTTCTCTGGTAAGGCTCCGACAACAGATCGAGCTACTATGAGCGTGAACTTGCAAAACATCATGTTTACAAATGAAAATACGAGAAAAGCAACGACAATCCAGTTTGAGGATGAAATGATATATGCAAGAAATTCTGCATCCCCACGTATAAGCATATATGCGTATCGCAATTACGATTCCGGTACCGTGAAAGGTCCATATACAAGTGCAAACTCCGCTAATAACATCCGTATAGAACTAAAAAGAAGAGGATGTATGGTAACATGCAAGATCACAATGATTGCACAATTTCCGGGAAGTGGCGAATACGGGCCATTCAACGAAGTGAAAATTCCAGTAGGATATCGACCGGTTATGGATTTCTTTGCTCCCTATAGTGAAGTTTCAGGACCTAACATATTTGGAACGGGAAGATACGGTATAGGAAAAGATGGGGGGATCAAGATTTATGTGGAGAATGCCGGATGGACAGAACGTCACGCAACGTTCACGTGGATTACAGATGATTGATTAAAGGAGCGAATATGGAGATTAGAGCAAGACCGTGATGGTCTTATTTTTATACTTAAAAAACCGGAGGGAAAACATGACAGAAAATGAAGTAGAAGTGAAACTTGCAGAGCACGGAAAAGAAATCGGCTCATTAAAGCATCGAATGAAAGAAGCAGAGGACGTTGTGAGCGTGGTACATCAATTAGCACAGGAAATGGTGGGGTTGACCAAAGAGGTCGGCTTTATGAACCAGACGCTGGTGCAGTTAACCGCAAAAGTGACGCATCTGGAGCAGACACCAGCCAAACGGTGGGATGGGGTCGTGACAGCACTGATCGGAGCCGTGATCGGGGCTGTAGTAGCAATGTATTTGTAAAAAGGAGAATGAAAAATGAAGAAGATTAACTGGATTGTAAGAATTAAAAACAAGGCTTTCTGGGTAGCGCTGATCCCGGCAATCTTACTGTTGATACAGGCAATTGCGGCAGTGTTTGGTCTTACCATCGACCTTGGAGACCTTGGAGATAAGTTATTGACTGTAATCAATGCACTCTTTGCGATTCTGGCGATCCTTGGTGTAGTGGTAGACCCAACAACACCTGGAACAAGAGATTCAGAGAGGGCACTTACATATAAGTAGGTAATTTCAGAGAGCTTGGAAACAGGCTCTCTTTTATTGTGCGACGTCGCACAAGGAGGTGAGAACATGAGCGAACAGAACGAATTTGGCAGAGTATCCGTAGAGGAACTGGAAAAAGCATTTGAAACAGAAGAGCAGGAGGAACAGGAGTAATGAAAATTGGCTTAAGGGGAGGACACTCCCCGAATTGTAAAGGTGCAATCGGTCTGATCGATGAGCAGGCAGAAGTGCGGAAGATCTACAATGAGCTTGCACCAATGCTGCAGGCGGTCGGTCATACTGTGGTTGATTGTAATTCCAATGCATCCAATGTGTCCAGCGAGTTATCTAACGGAACAAATAAGGCGAATAGTGCGGGGTGCGATATCTATGTCACCTTGCACATGAACGCCGCAGGAACGGAATCAGCAGGAGGCACAGAGGTGTGGTTATATGATGCATCTAACCAGACAATGAACACGATCGCAAGCGATATCTGTAATAATTTTGCGGGTAAAGGATTTACTAACCGGGGTGTAAAGTACAGTTCGGGATACCATGATCTGAATGCATCTAATATGCCCGGTATGATTGTGGAGACATTATTTTGCACCGGCACAGATGATGTAGCACGGTATCGTAGTTTAAGCACAAAAGGAATTGCTGAGCTGATTGCAAAGGCGATCGACAGCAAAGCATCAACAGGAAGTGGACAGGGAAACAAACAGAATACAGGAGATTGGGAAGGAGAAGAGACTATGCAGTGTATGTTTACGGTAGAGGGAAAAGGATGTGTATATTGGTATCATGATGATAAGATTACGGCTTTGGGACATCCGGACGAAATGAAGATTCTGATGGATATTTACAAAGCGAACAATGGAAGAGATATGCCATCTTATCATTGGACAAAGAAAGCGCCGTGGCACGCAAGATTACTTGCGGTGCTGAACAGAAAACCATCTACATCTATCTAATAAAATCCCCTCGGAGATTAGCTCTCTGAGGGGGGTGAATATTGTATCATTTTCGTGTATATTTATAATATGTAGAAATATTATAGGTTATTGTTATTTGGCGGACCGGACGGGGAGCTCGCTGCATCAATGCGGTATTTATCTCAGCGGTATACCATGCCATATAAAGAGGTGACCGCAACACTTACGGATATCGGCACGGAGGAACTGGCCCATATGGAAATGATTTGTGCCATTGTGCATCAGCTGACGAAAAATCTTTCTCCGGAAGAAATTGAGAGATCCGGGTTTGCTCCATACTATGTAGATCATACTCTGGCATTGTGGCCACAGGCTGCAAGCGGAGCACCGTGGACTGCAACCTATTTTCAGTCAAAAGGTGATCCGATTACAGATCTTCATGAAGACCTCGCTGCAGAACAAAAAGCCCGTACGACTTACGATAACATTCTCAGGCTTGTAAAAGATCCGGAAGTCTGTGATCCGATTCGTTTCCTGCGTCAGCGTGAAATCGTGCATTACCAGAGATTCGGTGAAAATCTTCGGATCGTGCAGGAACACCTGGACAGCAAAAACTTCTATGCATTCAATCCTGAGTTTGATAAAAATCCGAATTGCGGATGTAAGCGCTCATAAAAAAGCAGGCGGAGTTATGAGGATAACTCTGCCTGACTTTTTATTCGAAAGGGCATTTACTTTTTTCGGGAAGTTTTGTATAATGAAAAACGGTAGTTGCACGACGGGGTGTGGCTCAGTTTGGTTAGAGTGCACGGCTGGGGGCCGTGAGGTCGCAGGTTCGAATCCTGTCACCCCGATTGATCACAAGTTGGACACTTTGGCGAGTGTCTTTTTTTGTTCGATTTTGAAAAAGGCAATTATCGGGTGGAGAAATATTCCCGCGTCTGCTATAATCGGTAGAAGAGGAAAACAGGGGAGACAGGGAGAAGTAAGATGGAACAAAGGAAAAAAGTACTTATTACCAACCTTTATTTTCAGAAGTTTACAGGATCTGAGCTGCATGTGCTGGAGTTTGCACATCTGTTCAAAGAAAAGGGATATGATGTGGTGATTGCTGTATATAAGAAGTCTTATCCACTTCTGCAGGAGTTGGAAGAGGGGATCACAGTGATTGAATGTCAGAAAGAGGCACTCAAAGAGATGGAATTTGAGATTGTCTTTATCCAGCATTTCCCGGTGTTTGATTATCTTGTGAGCCGGTACGGATTAAAATATAAACGAATGGTTGTCTCGAAGCTGAGTGTGATCAATGCCATGGAGAATCTTCCGGTCTGTACGCAGGAAGCGGCCTTCATTCTGTGTGTCAGTCCTGAATGTGCAGATATGGTAGCCATGCAGGTTCCGGAAGGAACGAAGATACGGGTTTTTCAAAACTGTGTGGAAGCAGAGTATTTTGAAGGAAGCAGCGAGTATGCAGGATACAAAAGAGCGTTGGATAAGATCGCGATCATTTCCAATCATATCCCGCAGGAGCTTTTGGAGCTCAAGGAAAAGATGGGCGGGTATTATCAGGTGGATCTGATCGGACTTGGGTATCGCACGGAACAGGTGAATGCAGAGTTTTTGCAGCAGTATGATCTGGTCATTACGATTGGAAGAACCGTACCGAGGTGTCTTGCAATGGGCGTTCCGGTTTATGTTTATGATTATCTGGGCGGTCCCGGATATCTGACAGAAGCCAATTTCAGTCTTGCTGAGCGGAACAATTTTTCGGGAAGAGGATTTGAGAAAAAGACATCAGATGAACTGTTAAAAGAGATCAAGGAAGGATATGGCCCGGCAGGAGAGTGGCTGCCGCTCTGGCAGAAGATCGCTGCGGTGGATTATCAGTATGCCAGCCGGTTTGATGAGATGTATGAAGAACTGATGGCATCTCCGGAGCTTACAGAATGCAGGACATACTATTCGGGAATTGAAGCAGAGAGAATGAAATTCTACAGCGATATTGTGTCCGGATATATCAGTGGAAAAGAATGTCAGGAATCTAAGTGTTACTATGATATCGGAAACGGTTTCTGCGAGGAGGACAGCGAGACATGGCCGAGTATGTCAGGATATAAGATTCAAAAATCCTGGCTTCTGGAAAATGCAAAGATGATGCGCTTTGATCCATGCAATGCAGCGTGCCGTTGTGAGATCTGCAGTGTGAAGATCAATGGAAGATCTGTGGAACACGAGATGAAACCAGTCAATGCAGTTTCTACAGATCGTGGAAAGAGTCTCTTTCTGACGGATGATCCGCAGTACCTGATGGATATTCCGGAGTTGGACGGCGGACCTGCATGGCTGGAAGTAGAATACCGGTTTGATATTCTTTCCGAACAAGAGGAAAAAAACTACTATTGCGAAAAGATAAAAGATCTGGAGGAGCAGCTGACAAAAGCCCGGCATCAGTTGTGGGAAGAACGGCGCAAGGCCACTTCATTCGGAATGAAGAAAACGAGAAAGTAAGGTTTTTCTTGGATTTAAGTATAGCATGTGATATATTAAAAGGCGTTGTTGCGGGCAGGATACTGTCCGGATCTGAAAAAAGAGTCTACATAACCTGTCTGAAAACTGGGAATGTTAAGGACAGGTTACATAAGTTTTAAGAGGAGATATACAGTATATGTGTGGATTTGCAGGATTTGTAGGAGAAGTTGAGAACAGAGAACAGGTGCTGGAGAATATGATAGATACGATCATCCATCGCGGACCGGACAGTTCCGGCAAATTTGTGGATGAAGATGCGGCACTTGGATTCCGGCGTCTTTCAATCATTGATCTTTCAGAAAGCGGAGATCAGCCATTATATAACGAGGACAGAAGCAAGGTGCTTGTATTTAACGGTGAGATCTATAACTATCAGGAACTGAGAGAAGAACTGATTCAGGCTGGACATACATTTGTTTCCAATACGGATTCGGAAACTTTGATCCACGGATACGAGCAGTGGGGAGAAGAACTGGTTTACCGTCTTCGCGGAATGTATGCATTTGCAATCTGGGATCAAAAGGCAAAAAGACTGTTTTCAGCGCGGGATATTTTTGGTATTAAGCCGCTTTATTATGCGCAGATGAATGGAACATTGATGTTTGGATCAGAAATCAAATCTTTTTTGGAGCATCCGAAGTTTGATAAAGTGTTTAATGAAGATGCATTGGGAAATTACCTGTCTTTTCAGTTTGTTCCGACCAATGAGACGTTCTTTAAAGGCGTGTTCTGTGTACAGCCGGGCCATTATTTCGTTTATGAGAACGGGAAAATGACGATCAAACGGTATTTTGAACCGAATTTCACAGGAGATACGACAAAATCCTTTGAAGAAGTTGTAGATGACATTGAAAAAGTCATGAAAGAGTCTGTGGAGATGCACAAGATCAGTGATGTAGAAGTTGCTTCCTATTTGTCCAGTGGAGTGGATTCCAGTTATCTGACATATTTAGGTCAGGTGGATCGTACCTTTACCGTTGGATTCGACGAAGGAAAATACAGCGAGATTCAGGATGCGAAAGAGTTTGCAGCAAGCATCAACATGAAAAATGATGCAAAAGTCATCACTCCACAGGAATACTGGGACAATCTGTCCGATATCCAGTATTATATGGATGAACCGGTGGCAGATCCTGCGGCGATCGCACTTTATTTTCTGAGTCAGGAAGCGGCAAAAAAGGTAAAGGTTGTACTTTCCGGAGAAGGTTCGGATGAATTGTTCGGAGGATATAATATTTACTGTGAGCCTCTGGAGCATACTTCGTTTAATAAAATTCCAATGCCGATCAGACGAATGCTTGGAAATTTTGCAGAGAGATGCCTTCCAAGAGGCATGAAAGGAAGAGGCTTCCTGATGCGTCACGGAAAAACTCTGGAAGAACGTTATTTTGCCAATGCGACGAATATTTTTACAGAGAGAGAAGCGAACCGTATTTTGAAAAAAGGCTGCAAGCCGGGAATTCAGAAGGTGACTGCACCACTGTATGAGCGCGTGAAAGACAAGGATTCTGTGACCAAGATGCAGTATGTGGATATGCATCTCTGGCTGGTACATGATATTCTGATGAAGGGGGATAAGATGGGAATGGCCAATTCTCTGGAAGTGCGTGTCCCGTTTTTGGATAAAAAAGTACTGGAGCTTGCCCAGACACTGCCGTTGCATTATAAAGTGAGAGCACCGAAGACAAAAGTGGCACTTCGCGGGGCGGCAGAAAAGGTGATCCGCAGTAAGACTGCAGAGAAGAAGAAACTGGGATTCCCGATTCCGATCCGGGTATGGCTCAAAGAAGATGCGTATTACAATCGGGTAAAAGAAATGTTTCTTTCTGATGCGGCAAAAAAATTCTTTGATACAGAGCTTCTTGTGAAAATGCTGGATGAACACAAGCATGCAAAACATGCAAATGAAAAGACAGATAACAGTCGGAAGATCTGGACTGTCTACATTTTCCTTGTATGGTATGACCGGTTTTTTGAACATGGAAAACCGGTGCATCCGGCAATGAGCGCAAGATAACCGAGTAAAATAAAAACAGGGGAGATGTTATGAGCAGCAAAACGGTACAGCCGATTCGCAGAAGAGAGCAGGGGGAAACGAAAAGCAGACGTTCTGCCAGACAGAAACGGGAGAAAAGAGAGATTGCGCAAAGCAGTGTGCCGACCACGTATTTTGATTATAATCTGATGCTGGTCATTATATTTTTGACTTGCTTTGGACTGATTATGCTCTATAGTGCCAGTGCGTACAGCGCTCAGGCGGATTTTCAGGATGACATGTCCTATTTTATCAAACAGGCAATGATCAGTGCGGGCAGTTTTGGAGTTATGTTGATCGTTTCCAGGATTGATTATCATGTTTATGGAGCTTTTTCTTTTGAAATCTATGTGTTTGCCATGATTATGATGGCGCTGGTGCAGACGCCTCTTGGAACAACGATCAATGGAGCCAGACGATGGATCCAGCTTCCGGGAAATATGACATTGCAGCCATCTGAGATTACAAAGATCGCGATTATTTTGTTTATTTCCTGTGAGATCTGTAAGATGGGAAGAAAAGTCAATGACTGGCTTGGAATCCGGAGACTTCTGATCTATGGCGGGGTGGCAGCAGGTGGAGTGTTTATTCTTACAGACAACTTAAGTACTGCCGTGATCGTAATGGCGATTACCTGTGTCTTGATTTTTGTGGCACATCCGAAGACAAAGCCGTTTTTGATGATCGCTGCCATCGGAGCAGGAATTTTGATCGTGATAGTGGCCATACTTGCGGTTTATGCGACGAACAGTGATAATTTCCGAATCGGAAGAATCACAACATGGCTGGATCCGGAAGGGCACTCGGATGGCACCGGCTTCCAGGTGCTTCAGGGACTGTATGCGATCGGATCCGGGGGATTCTTCGGAAAAGGTCTTGGAAACAGCACGCAGAAGCTTGGTATGATCCCCGAAGCGCAGAATGATATGATTCTGAGCGTTATCTGCGAAGAACTTGGCGTTTTCGGAGCAATCGTAGTATTGATCCTGTTCGGACTTCTTCTATATAGATTGATGTTTATTGCAAGAAATGCACCGGATCTGTACGGCTCACTGATCGTGACCGGAATTTTTGCACATATCGCGCTGCAGGTGATCTTAAATATCATGGTTGTAACGAACATGATCCCGACAACGGGTGTTACGCTTCCGTTTGTCAGTTATGGAGGAACTTCGGTTCTGTTCCTGATGATGGAGATGGGACTTGCCCTGAGTGTATCCCGGAGAATTAAGCTTCAGACAGAATAGGAAAAGCAAAAGATATAAAAATGTCTTTTCATCCGACACAAAGTGTGGTATATTAAGTAACGTAGTATTGAAAACCACATATAATAGATGGTGGAAAAAGAAAGTGTGGTTTGGGAGGAAAGACATGAGCTATAAAGTAATTGTTGACAGTTGCGGAGAATTTACGCCGGAGATGAAAGCAGACGGAGGATTTGAACACGTTGCTCTCGGAATTCAGATAGAAGACACTCAGTGGACAGATGATGACAGCTTGAAGCAGGAAGAGCTGCTTTTAAAGATTGCAGAAAATACATCCTGTGCGAAGACATCCTGTCCGTCTCCGGAAAGATATATGGAAAGTTATCACTGCGATGCCGAACGTATTTATGTGGTGACACTATCGGCAGAATTGAGCGGATCATATAACAGTGCGGTTCTTGGAAAAAATCTGTATGAAGAAGAATATGGGGAAAAACAGATTCATGTATTTAATTCACGCTCCGCTTCAGTAGGAGAGACTTTGATCGCATTGAAGGTTCAGCAGTGTGAAAAGGCCGGGATGACGTTCGAAGAAGTTGTGGAAAGTGTAGAGTGTTATATTGAGGAGCAGCACACTTATTTTGTACTGGAGAATCTGGATACTTTAAGAAAGAACGGAAGACTTACGGGAATCAAATCACTGGTAGCGGGAGCCTTGAATATCAAACCGATCATGGGATCTACTCCGCAGGGAACGATCTGTCAGAAGGAAAAAGCGAGAGGCATGAAAAAAGCACTTGTGAAGATGGCGGACTGCGTGGCAGCAGATGTGGTCAATGCAGGAGATAAGATTCTGGCTATTGCACACTGTAACTGTGAGGAGAGAGCAAAAGAAGTGCAGCGCCTTTTAAAAGAACGGTTTGCAGTGAAGTCCAGTTTTATCGTAGATACATCCGGGATCAGTACGGTTTATGCCAATGACGGAGGAATTATTGTTGTAGTTTAGAGTCGGATGTGGTACACTATGTAGAAAGAGTGCAGGACAGAAGCTGTCAAATACATAGGGGACAAAGGAGCTTTTAGATATGAGTCAGGAAAAAGTAGACCGCTATAAACAGGAAAAGGCGAATCGGAAGAAGAACATGAAAAAGCAGCGCATTATGAACATTGTCAGAAAGTGTGTACTGTCACTGGCTGCATTGGCATTGGTGGGATGGCTCGGATATTCCGCATATGTGTCTCATGAGTCAAAGCAGGAGCGGGAAGTGGCAGAAGTGAATTATGATGCGGTGAATAATTATCTGAGCGGACTTGGCGAATAAAAGAATAAAGAATAATATGAGAACAGGTTTTGGAAGCCTGTTCTTTTTTTAACCAAATTTTTACAGAATTGTGACATAGATGTGAAAAATGTGAAAAAAGGGTTGAAAAAGGGGGCGTGGTGGTTTACAATGGTTTCAAGTGGTAGGAAGTGGTGAATAGTGGCATAAAGTGGGGCAAAAGTGGAGTTCTGCTTTTAGAAGGGATTCCAGATGTTATTAGGAGAGTTTAATCATAGTATTGATGAAAAAGGCCGACTCATCATTCCAGCCAAATTACGAGATGACTTGGGAGAAAGCTTTGTGATCTGTAATGGCTTGGAAGGGTGTCTTTTTGTGTATTCTCAAGACGAATGGAATCAGTTTGTTGCTGAATTAAATACCTTACCACGGATGAACAAGGATGCCAGAATTTTCAAGCGTTATTTTTTTGGAAGTGCTTCTGAGGGCAGCTTTGACAAGCAGGGGAGAGTTTCTGTACCTGCATCACTTCGAAAAGCTGCACATCTGGAGAAGGACGTTGTCCTGGTGGGAGTTCAGGACCGCGTGGAGATCTGGGATAAAGCACTTTGGGAAGAGCGCAGTATGGTCAGTGAAGAAGATCTGGATGCGATTGCAGAACGTATGGAGGCGATCGGTATCCGAATTTGATTCTGGACAGAGAGTGAATGGAGGATTCTATGGCATTTAAACACACATCAGTTTTACTTGAAGAGACAGTAGATGGTCTGAAGGTGAAGCCGGATGGCATCTATGTAGACGCGACACTTGGCGGGGGAGGACATGCATATGAAGTCGCAAGCCGCTTAAGTGACAAGGGGAGATTTATAGGAATAGACCAGGACGCCGACGCGATTGAAGCGGCGGGCGCCAGATTATCCGGTTTCGGGGAGAAAGTAACAATAATCCGGAGCAATTATTGTGATATGAAACCGAGGCTCCATGAAATAGGAATTGACAAGGTAGACGGGATTGTAATCGATCTGGGAGTGTCTTCATATCAGTTAGATACGGCGGAGCGCGGTTTCTCTTACCGCACAGATGCGCCGCTTGACATGCGGATGGATCAGAGACAGACTACGACAGCAAAAGACATTGTCAATGACTATAGCGAAGCGGAACTTTACCGTGTCATCCGTGATTATGGAGAAGATAAATTTGCAAAGAATATTGCAAAACACATTGTGATGGAGCGCGGAAAGCATCCAATTGAGACAACAGGACAGTTAAATGAAGTTATCAGAAGAGCCATTCCGATGAAGTTTCAGAAAACATCCGGACATCCGTCCAAAAGGACATTTCAGGCAATCCGGATCGAGCTGAACAGAGAGTTGGATGTACTTCGGGAGACTCTGGATGATATGATCGATATGCTGAATCCGGGAGGTCGGATCTGTATTATCACGTTTCATTCTCTGGAAGATCGGATTGTAAAGAGTGCATTCCGAAAGAATGAAAATCCGTGTACCTGTCCAAGTCACTTTCCGGTTTGTGTATGTGGAAACATATCGAAAGGAAAAGTGATCACAAGGAAACCAATTCTTCCTTCTGAGGAAGAGTTGATGTATAACAGCCGTTCAAAAAGTGCCAAACTTCGCATTTTCGAACGAAGCTGAAAAAAATGAGGGTGAGTATCTGAAAAAATAAAATCTGCCGGGAAGGGGAGAGCCCGGCAGATTGTACGTGGAAAGGGACAGACCAAATGGCTGCAGGAAAGAGAACTACATACAGAAGACAATCTAATACAGGAAACAGATCTGGACAGTTCTACGTCTATGGAAATGTAGCGCATCAGCCGAAGGTATTGCCAAATCAGGAGAAACAAGCAGTGGAAGTACGTCCTAAAAAACGGACAAGCAGTCAGGTGAAAAAGAACCGCAGGCGTGCATTGGATATGAGCCCGATCTATACAGGGTTTTTGACAGTGGCGGCTGTTTGTGCGGTTTTCATCTGTGTCGTATATCTGCAGCTCCAGTCAGAACTCGTGCAGAGGTCAGAAAATATCACGGCTCTTCAGGAAGAGTTGTCAGATCTGACAGAGGCGAATGATACGGCATACAATGCGGCAGCAGATTCTGTGAATCTGCAGGAAATCCGGGACAAAGCAATGAATGAACTTGGCATGGTATATGCGGCGAATGGGAATGTGGTGGAGTATGACAGCCCGACCAGTGATTACGTGAAGCAGTATAATGAGATACCATCTGACGGGATTCTTGCAAAGTCAAAGGACGTGTCAAAATAGGAAGATGTAATGACAAGAAGACGAAGAAAAAATCCATTTCAATTTTTAACAAAAAAATTTCCGAAAAGGATGCAAAAGAAGCTGGTAATGCTGTTTGTGGCAATTATACTGGCTTTTGTTGTTCTTATCGGAAGAATTACGTATATCAATGTATTCAAAGGTGGAAAGTATACCAGGATCGTTCTGAACCAACAGCAGTATGGAAGCAGGACCATTCCGTATAAAAGAGGAGATATCGTAGACCGGAACGGAACAAAAGTAGCGACCAGTGAGCGTGTGTATAATGTGATCCTGGATGTGGTGGTTGTGACAGACGAGGGAGAGAGCGATAAGTATATCGATTCCACACTGGACGTTTTAGAAGAATGCTTTGGTATTGACAGTGAAGAAGTAAGGGATACGATCAAGGCAAATCCGGACAGCCGTTACGAGGTTTTAAAAAAAGGCGTTTCTTATGAAGATGCCAAGAAATTCCAGGAAATTGACGAGGATGATAAAAAATATCCGAATGTTCAGGGGGTCTGGCTGGAGGATGATTACCAGCGTACATACCCTTACAACAGTCTTGCAAGTGATGTGATCGGATTTTCCGTATCCGGAAATCAGGGAGCAATCGGCATTGAAAGTGCATACAATGATATTCTTAACGGTACAGACGGAAGAGAATATGGATATTTTGACAGTGCTTCTTCAGTAGAACGTACTGTGAAAGCGGCAAAGAATGGAAATACGGTAGTGTCCACGATCGACGTTACACTGCAGAGCATTGTAGAAAAATATATTCTGGAATTTAATGAGGCACACAAAGGAGAAGAACGGGAGGATGAGCTGGGAAGTAAGAATACGGCTGTGATCATAATGGATCCGAACAGCGGAGAGATTCTTGCAGAGGCTTTGTACCCGAACTTTGATCTGAATAATCCAAGAGATCTGACGCCGTGGTATACGACGGAAGCGTTGGCAAAAATGTCAAATGATGATAAGCTGAATGCAATGAACAATCTCTGGAGAAATTTCTGCGTCAGTGATGCCTTTGAACCGGGATCGACAGCCAAGCCGTTTACTCTGGCCACAGGTCTGGAGACCGGAACTTTGACCGGTCAGGAAACCTATGTATGCCAGGGTGGTACATGGAAAGGTGACTGGTATATTCAATGTCACAATACGTCAGGGCATGGGACAGAGAATGTAGATCAGGCAATCGCCAATTCCTGCAATGTGGCTCTGATGGCTATGGCCGATAAGATCGGAGTGGAAGATTTTATCCGGTATCAGCATATCTTTGGGTTTGGAGAGTACACGGGAATTGACCTGCCGGGAGAGGCGTCCACAGAAAATCTGATCTTTACTGCAGAGAATATGGGGGAGACAGATCTTGCAACGTCTTCCTTTGGGCAGAGTTTCAATGTAACGATGACACAGATGGTGTCGGCATTTTCTTCTCTGATCAATGGCGGGTATTATTATCAGCCTCATGTGGTGAAGCAGATTCAGGATGAAAACGGAAACGTGATTGAAACAAACGATCCGACTTTGCTTCGAAAAACGGTATCAAAACAGACTTCTGACCGTGTCAAAGAAGCGCTTCGCGCGGTAATGACAGACGGAACCGGAGTTCCGGCAAATGTAGAGGGATACGACATTGGCGGAAAAACCGGAACAGCGGAGAAGCTTCCGCGAGGGAATGGAGACTATCTGCTTTCTTTTATTGGATATGCACCACAGGAAAATCCGGAAGTTGTGATCTATGTGGTCATCGATGAGCCAAATGTGGAAAATCAGGAATTAAGTTCGTATGTTCTGGAGCTGTCACAGAAGATCATGGCGGAAGCATTTCCATATCTGAACATTACAAGAAACGGGGATGCACTGCCAGAGGACAGCGGTGTAAGAGAAGACGTACAGCAGGATTTCGATGAGAACTTCGAAGATACCTACAGTAATCAGGATGGCGCCTATATCGATCCGAACTACCAGCCGGATTATGATAGCTGGGCAACCTCTCCGGAATCATCGGAAACAACAGAATAAAACAGGAATAACCTTACAGAAGAGAAAATATGTTGTATAAAGTCTTCTGTAAGGTTTTTTTATGAAAAATAAAACGTATCATAAAAAGAAAATTCTGGTAGTGTTTACCTGCGCGTTTCTGATTTTGACAGGTTTGATCGGGCGACTGGTCTATCTGATGGTGTTTGATGCCGAGTATTATCAGAAACGAGCCGAGGATCTGCATAAACGGGAACGTAAGATCAAGGCAGCCAGAGGAGAAATCGTGGATCGAAATGGCGTTGTGCTTGCTACAAACAAAACAGTGTGTACGATTTCTGTGATCCACAGTCAGATCAAGGAACCCGAACGGGTGACGGAAATTCTCGCAAAAGAGCTTGAAATGGATCAGGCAGAGGTGAGAAAGCGAGTGGAGAAGGTCTCTTCCATGGAAAAAGTAAAAACCAACGTGGAAAAAGAAGTGGGAGATAAGATCCGGGAGTATAATCTGGATGGAGTCAAGGTGGATGAAGACTATAAGCGATATTATCCGTATGACAGCCTGGCATCCAAGGTGCTTGGATTCACAGGAGGAGACAATCAGGGGATCATTGGTCTGGAAGTGAAATATGAAGAGACATTAAAAGGCAGCAACGGAACCATTCTCACGACAACGGATGCAAGAGGAATCGAACTGGATGCGGTCGCGGAAGGCCGGATCGAGCCTGTGGCCGGCAAAACGCTGGAGATCAGTATGGATTATAATATTCAAAAATATTGTGAGCAGGCGGCTGAAAAAGTCATGCGGGAAAAACAGGCGGACGGAGTGTCGATTTTACTGATGAATCCGCAAAACGGAGAAATTCTGTCTATGGTCAATGTGCCGGAATTTAATCTCAATGATCCGTTTGAATTGAATACAGGAGAAGAACTGGAAGGAGAAAAATTGCAGGATGCGTTAAATGCAATGTGGAGAAATCGATGTATCAATGATACGTATGAGCCGGGATCCACATTTAAGATCATTACGTCTGCAGCCTGCCTGGAAGAGGGAGTCGTGACACCTGAGGATACCTTTTCCTGTCCGGGATACCGCATGGTAGAAGACAGAAGAATCCGGTGTCACAAAGTGGGCGGACATGGCAGTGAAACCTTTGTTCAGGGAATTCAGAATTCCTGCAACCCGGTGTTTATCGATATTGGTCTGCGTCTCGGAGCAGAGCGGTTTTATGACTATTTTCAGCAATTCGGACTTCTGGATCTGACGGGAATCGATCTGCCGGGAGAGGCGGGAACCATTATGCATCAGGTGGAAAATATCGGTCTGGTGGAGCTTGCCACCATCAGTTTTGGACAGTCATTTCAAGTTACGCCGGTTCAGATGGCAGTGACAGTCAGTTCCATTATCAATGGAGGGCGAAGAGTTACCCCGCATTTCGGAAAAGCCGTTCTTGACAGGGAAGGAAATGTGCTGGAAACATTGTCCTATGAAGAAAGATCAGGTGTGGTATCAGAGAAAACATCGAAAACGATGCAGACACTTTTGGAGGGAGTTGTTGCCAATGGGTCCGGGAAAAATGCATATATCGAAGGATATTCCATCGGCGGAAAGACAGCCACCTCTCAGACACTGCCGCGAAGTGCGAATAAGTACATTTCTTCCTTTATCGGATTTGCACCGGCAGAGGATCCGCAGGTACTGGGAATGGTGGTGATCCATAATCCGCAGGGGATTTATTATGGAGGAACGATCGCCGCACCGGTCCTTCGCAGTATTTTTGACAATGTCCTTCCATATCTCGGGATTGAAAAACAGTAGGTAATGCGGTATACTAATTGAGATATTGAAACAAAAGAGATGAAGAGGTGGAAGTATGAGTTATCATGTAGTAATACCGGTATTGGTATCGTTTGCTTTGAGCCTGGTGCTCGGACCGATCGTAATACCATTCCTTAGAAAACTGAAAATGGGACAGACAGAACGGGAAGAGGGAGTACAGTCTCATTTGAAGAAGGCAGGAACGCCGACCATGGGAGGAATTATCATTCTGGCCAGTGTCGTTATCACGTCCCTGTTTTATGTAAAAGATTATCCGAAAGTGATTCCGATCCTGTTTCTGACGCTTGGTTTTGGTCTGATTGGATTTCTGGATGATTATCTGAAGGTTGTGATGAAACGTTCAGACGGTCTGTATCCGAAACAGAAGATGGCACTCCAGCTGGTGGTGACAGCAATTTTTGCATATTACGTGTTTAAAGTGGCAGACATTCCGATGTCTATGCTGATTCCGTTTTCCGGTGGAAAATACTGGGATATCGGCTGGCTGGCAGTTCCGCTTTTATTTATTGCAGTGATCGGTACTGTAAACGGAACGAATTTTACAGACGGACTGGACGGACTGGCATCCAGCGTGACGGTTCTGGTAGCTACGTTCTTTACGGTGGTTGCTATTGGAACAAAGAGCGGAGTAGAGCCGATCACCTGTGCGGTTGTAGGTGCGCTCCTTGGATTTTTATTGTTTAATGTATATCCTGCGAGTGTGTTTATGGGAGACACCGGTTCTCTTGCACTGGGCGGTTTCGTGGCAGGAACGGCGTATATGATGCAGATGCCGTTGTTTATCATTATTGTAGGGCTGATCTATCTGGTGGAAGTGGCATCGGTGATGATCCAGGTTACATATTTTAAGAAGACCGGTGGAAAGCGTTTCTTTAAAATGGCACCGATCCATCATCATTTTGAATTGTGCGGCTGGTCAGAGACAAGAGTTGTGGCAGTATTTTCAATTGTGACTGCACTGCTCTGTCTGATCGCATTAATGGGGGTATAGACATGAAGTTTAAAGACAAAAAAGTACTGGTGTTTGGTTCCGGTATCAGTGGTGTTTCTGCTGCGGCTCTGCTGCTGCAGGAAGGTGCAGAAGTCGTATTGTATGATGGGAATGACAGGTTGGATGCGGCAGGAATCAAAGAACAGATCGAAGGACAGGCAAAGGGGAGCGTAAGCGTTGTTCTCGGAGCATTTCCCGAGGCGCTTCTTTCAGAGCTTTCTCTGGTTGTGATGAGTCCGGGTGTTCCGACAGATTTACCATCGGTGAATCAGATGCGGGATGCAGGGATTCCGATCTGGGGTGAAATTGAACTGGCATATGTCCTTGGTAAAGGGGATGTGCTGGCGATCACCGGAACAAATGGAAAGACGACCACGACAGCACTGCTTGGTGCAATCATGAAAAATTTCCGGGAAAGCACATTTGTTGTAGGCAATATCGGCAATCCTTACACGAGCGTTGTGCGGGAGACAAAGGATGATTCTGTTATTGTGGCAGAGATGAGCAGTTTTCAGCTTGAGACGATTCACACATTCTGTCCCAAAGTCAGTGCGATCTTGAATATCACGCCGGATCATCTGAACCGCCATCACACGATGGAAGCTTATATCGAAGCCAAAGAGCAGATTGCAAAAAACCAGACAGAAGAAGATGTCTGTGTTTTGAATTATGAGGATGATGTGACCAGAAAATTCGGAGAAAGAGTCAAAGCGCAGGTGATTTATTTTTCCAGCCGCCGCAGACTGGAAAAAGGAATTTATCTGGAAGATGGCAATATCATCTATTGCAGAGAAAATCCGGAGAAAGTCTGTCATGTGGATGAATTAAAACTGCTTGGAATGCATAATTATGAAAATGTAATGGCAGCTGTGGCTATGGCGGCAGCGTATCACGTTCCGATGGAGATCATCCGTAAGACCATTCGGGAATTTACGGCAGTGGAACATCGGATCGAGTTTGTGGCAGAAAAGAACGGGGTTGCATATTACAACGACTCCAAAGGCACAAATCCGGATGCCGCGATCAAAGGAATCCAGGCAATGAACAGGCCTACATTTTTGATCGGCGGAGGATATGACAAGGATTCTTCTTATGATGAGTGGATTCAGTCTTTTGACGGTAAGGTAAAAAAACTGGTGCTTCTCGGAGCGACAAAAGAGAAGATCAATGAGACGGCAAAAAGGCTGGGATTTACAGATACGATTCTTGCAGATACGTTTGAAGAGGCGGTCAATATCTGTGTAGAACAGGCAGAACCCGGAGATGCAGTTCTTTTGTCTCCGGCGTGTGCAAGCTGGGGAATGTTTAAGAATTATGAAGAACGCGGAGATAAATTCAAAGAACTTGTAAATCAATTATAAGGAGTGGATCTGCATTGAAGCATCCGGCAAAAAAGCAGCGGTATGATTATACTCTGCTTGTGGTGGTATTGCTCCTGGTCGGGATTGGTCTGATACTGCTATACAGTACCAGCGCCTATAATGGCCGGGTAAAGTTCCATGATTCTTTTTACTATTTGAAAAAGCAGGGATTTGCGACAGCGTTGGGACTGGCAGGCATGTTTATTGTGGCAGGGATCGACTATCACAGGTGGATTCCTTTTGCAAAGCTTGGATATGTCACTGCAATCGTTCTGTCTGTAGCAGTCATGTTTATAGGAGATGAGTACAATGGGTCCAAAAGATGGCTTTCTTTGGGACCCATTTCTTTTCAGCCGTCTGAGTTTGCGAAAGTGGCAGTCATTTTATATTTGTCCTGCGTAATCTCAAACCAGGCAAGAAAGATGGAAAAATTTACAACACTTGTCAAAGTTATGCTGCCAGTTCTTCCTGTGGTAGGCCTGGTAGGTGCAAGTAATCTAAGTACGGCCATTATTATCCTGGGAATTGCGGCAGCACTTGTTTTTGTGGCAAGTCCGAAGTATGCCCAGTTTCTTGGAATGGGTGCGGCAGCGGCAGGGTTTATGGGGATATTTCTGGCACTGGAAAGTTATCGTCTGGAGAGACTTGCAATCTGGAGAAATCCGGAAAAGTATGAAAAAGGGTACCAGACACTGCAGGGACTTTATGCCATCGGTTCCGGAGGGCTGTTTGGAAGAGGGCTTGGAAAAAGCGTACAGAAGTTGGGATTTCTGCCGGAAGCCCAGAATGATATGATTTTTTCTATCATCTGTGAAGAACTGGGACTGGTCGGAGCAAGCCTGATCATTTTATTGTTTCTGATTCTGATCTGGCGCTTTTTTGTGATCGCAACACATGCGAAGGATCTGACCGGTGCCTTGATCGCAACAGGAGCGATGGCGCATATGATGATTCAGGTGATCTTGAATATTGCGGTTGTGACGAACAGTATTCCCAATACCGGGATCACGCTCCCCTTTATCAGCTATGGGGGAACTTCGGTGGTATTTCTGCTGTTGGAAATGGGGCTTGTGTTAAGTGTGTCTAATTTGGTAGAATAAGCAGAGAAAGAAAAGGAGGAAGCCTTATGAAACAAAAGAAAAAGAAGATTCGAATGGCGGCACTGATTACAGTCCTGTCGGTACTTGTGTTATTTTTTGCGGTATTTCTTCTGTTTCAGACAAGGAAGATCGAGGTGACCGGAAACCAGTACTGTCAGGACGAAGAACTGGTAAAATGGGTTCAAAAAGACAAGTATGCATTCAACTCCATCTATATCTGGTGGAAGTATAATTATGGAGATGTGACAAAGCCGGCAGCGATCGAATCCGTGAAAGTTTCAATTAAAAACCCATGGACGGTCGTGATGAAGGTAAAAGAGAAGGAGTTTCTTGGTTATTTTGATTACCAGGGAGAGTTTTTGTATTTTGATGAGGACGGAACAGCTGCGTTAAAGACAACGGAAGTGATTCCCGGGGCGCCGTTTATCGAGGGATTGGAGCTTAATACCAAAAAAGTGAAAATGAACAAAAAACTCCCGGTCACAGATCAGGATATTTTTGAACGTATCGTGGAGGTGACAAGACTTTCCAACAAATATGAACTTTCTTCCGACCGGCTTACCTGCAGTGACGGAGGAGTCAATCTGATTTTCGGAGTGGTCACAGTGCAGCTGGGAAAAGGAAACTATGAGATGAAGATCGCACAGATTTCGCCGATCCTTGAGAAGCTTAATGAAAAGTTTGCGGGGCAGGCAGGTGTACTGCACCTGGAGAATTATGAAACGTCCGGTACTTCCGTGCGTTTTGTACCGGAGAAAGCAGCGGAAACAGAAGCAGATGAGGGCCAGGACGCCGGACAGACGGACGAAAATCAGTCAGGAGAATCTGAAGCTGCACAGACGGATCAGACATCTGCAGCAGGAACCGGTGAAGGAGAAACAACTGAATAAAAAAAACATAAAATACACAAAAATCTATTGATTATTTGCGTGAAAGACTATATTATATACTTATTGAATTCTATTGTTCATACATATTTATGATGGGATGTATAAAATAAGTTGATAGGACGACGAAGGAGGAACTACCCTTGTTAGAGATTAAGACAAACGAATCAGAAGCAGCTGCAAGAATTATTGTTGTCGGAGTCGGCGGAGGCGGTAACAACGCGGTAAACCGTATGATCGATGAGCAGATTGCAGGTGTAGAATTTATAGCAGTGAATACAGATAAACAGGCACTGCAGTTATGCAAAGCACCAACATTGATGCAGATTGGCGAGAAGCTTACAAAAGGACTTGGTGCGGGAGCACAGCCTGAAGTAGGTGAGAAAGCAGCAGAGGAGAGTGCAGAAGAGATTTCCGCAGCACTCAAAGGCGCTGACATGGTATTTGTCACCTGTGGTATGGGTGGTGGAACCGGAACAGGAGCAGCTCCTGTAGTCGCACGTATCGCAAAAGAGCAGGGCGCACTGACAGTTGCAGTTGTGACAAAGCCGTTCCGTTTTGAATCACGTACAAGAATGGCGAATGCACTGGCTGGTATTGATAAATTAAAAGAGAATGTAGACACGATGATCGTGATTCCGAATGATAAACTTCTGGAAGTAGTAGATCGCAGAACGACAATGCCGGAAGCATTGAAGAAAGCGGATGAGGTTCTCCAGCAGGGTATTCAGGGTATCACAGACCTGATCAACGTACCTTCTCTGATTAACCTTGACTTTGCAGATATTCAGACAGTTATGAAGGATAAGGGAATCGCACACATCGGTATCGGTGAGGGACGCGGTGATGACAAGGCTCTGGAGGCAGTAAAACAGGCTGTTGCCAGTCCGCTGCTTGAGACAACGATTCAGGGAGCATCACACGTTATCATTAATATTTCCGGTGATATCACTCTGATGGATGCATCTGATGCTGCTGATTATGTACAGGAACTTGCAGGAGAGAATGCAAATATTATCTTCGGTGCGATGTATGATGATACAAGATCTGATGAAGCTACAATTACAGTTATTGCAACAGGACTTCACAATGTGGGTGGAAGTGCATCCAAGTTAAAAGCAAGACTGGAAGGACAGCAGAAGATGGGATCTATTCTTCCAAATGCGGACAAGTTTGCAAGAACACCGGCAGCAGAGTACGGTGCAGGAAGAACAACAACAGGAAATTCCACAATCCCGACCCTTCAGGGACAGGGAAGAGTGCCTTCAAGCACAGTAAAAGAGCAGTCCATTAAGATTCCGGATTTCTTTAAAAAATAATAAAGTCAGTTTGGGACAGGTTTCGACAAGAGACCTGTCCTTTTTTCCTTTTCACACGATTGTTGTCGAAATAAAGTCTGTTTCTCTGTCAGTTTCTGACAAATTTTCAAAATGATTCTGATTATAATAAATCTTGTTTGAGTGCCAAATCGATTTAGTACCAACGAGAAAGAGGGTGGAACATGTACTATGAAGTATACATAGATGTCATGTTTTTGGTGAATTTTATGATGGACGTCCTTATCCTGTTTTCTGTAAAAGCCTTGATGAAGATGCCGGGCAGTACGAAAAGAGTGATTGCAGGCGGTCTGGTCGGATCAGGACTTTCCTGTCTGGTGGTAATTTTGCGGCTGCCCGTGGGAATCACAATGGCAGTGCTTCATATGCTTGTCAGCAGCGGGATGGTGGTATGCGGTCTTAAAATTCGCAGCTTTTCGGAATTTTTAAAGTGTTATATTTTATTGTATTTTGTTTCCGTTTTGATTGGCGGGATTCTGGGAATGTTAAAACCCTATGTGAAATACACAAGTCTCTATTTTGCTGTTGTGATTGGCTGCTATTACACAATCCGCGCGATCTGGGAGTTTTTGTGCCGGCTTCAGAAGGAGGAACTCAAGATTTGCCGGATCATCTTGTATCAGGAAGGAAGCTGCTGTGAGATACGCGGGCTTTGGGATACCGGAAATGTGTTGAAAGATCCGCTGAGTGAAAAGCCGGTATGTATTTTAGAGCAAAGCACAATAGAAAAGCTGACCGGAGAAAAGGAAAACTTGAAAGGGTTTCATCTGATTCCATATCGGACAGTAGGAAAAAGTGGTGTCATGCCGGTATTTGAATTAGAGAAAATGTATATTGTACAGAAAAAACAGTGGATTTATCGTCCGCTGGTCGGGATATGTGAAGAACAGATATCAGAACAAGGGATGTATCAAATGATCATCAACCCTGAAATATTAGGAGGAAGAAAAAATGGTTGTAAAAGTAGCAATGCCGCAGCAGTTTAAATTAAAAGTAGTACCCAGTCTGAAAGGGCTGCTGTTTCCGAATCAGAAAGAGGTTCATTACATCGGGGGGTCTGAAGTGCTGCCGCCTCCGTTGGAGACAGAACGAGAAACAGAGGTGATCAGAAGACTCGGATCAGAATATGATCAGGAAGCAAAAAAAATGTTAATTGAGCACAATTTGCGTCTGGTCGTGTACATAGCAAAAAAATTTGATAATACCGGAGTGGGAGTAGAAGATCTGATCTCGATCGGAACAATCGGTCTGATCAAAGCAATCAACACATTCAATCCAACCAAAAAGATCAAGCTTGCGACCTATGCATCCCGATGTATTGAAAATGAAATCCTGATGTATCTGCGAAGAAACAGTAAGACTAAAATGGAAGTTTCCATTGATGAGCCTTTAAACGTGGATTGGGACGGCAATGAACTGCTGTTGTCTGATATCCTCGGAACAGAGGAGGATACCATCTATCGGGATCTGGAAACGGAAGCGGAGAGAAAGCTTCTGGTGCGTGCCATCAACCAGTTGTCCAGCAGAGAAAAGCTGATTGTCAAGATGCGTTTTGGTCTGGATAATCCTGATGGAATCGAAAAAACTCAGAAAGAAGTAGCAGATTTACTGGGAATTTCACAGTCATACATTTCCCGTCTGGAGAAAAAGATCATGCAGAGATTGAAGCGGGAAATCGTGCGTTATGAATAAATTAGAAGAATCCTCAAAAAGTGCTTTCACTCCGTAAAAAAGGTGTTATAATGAGAAAAAAGGGTGGTGAAGCTATATGAAACTTACATTTATAGGAGCAGCCCATGAGGTGACCGGAAGTTGTCATTTGCTGCAGGCAGCGGGGAAAAATATTTTAATTGACTGTGGTATGGAGCAGGGACCGGACCTGTATGAAAACCCGGGACTTCCCATTGCAGCGGGAGAAGTGGACTATGTATTTTTGACACATGCACACATCGATCATTCAGGTCTTTTGCCCCTTTTGTGCAAGAATGGATTTAAAGGGCAGATATTGACCACATTTGCCACAGCGGATTTATGTAACATTATGCTTCGTGACAGCGCGCATATTCAGGAATTTGAAGCTGAATGGCGCAACCGGAAGGGAAGACGTGCCGGAGTGCCGGAGTTTGAGCCGCTTTACGTGATGGCAGATGCAGAGGCTGCGATCAATCTTTTCGTTCCATGTGGATATGGAGAACGGCTTCATATTTGCGATGGGGTGGAAATCCGGTTTACAGATGTCGGCCATTTGCTTGGTTCGGCAAGTATTGAGGTCTGGATTACCGAAGGTGAGATTAGCAGGAAGATCGTATTTTCAGGAGATGTGGGGAATGCGGATCAGCCGATCATCAAAGATCCAAGGTGTACGGATACCGCAGATTATGTGGTAGTGGAATCCACCTATGGAAACCGGGTACATTCTTCGGAGAAGATAGATTATGTTTCTGAATTTACGAGAATTTTGAAAGAAACTTTTGATGCAGGCGGTAATGTCGTGATCCCGTCATTTGCAGTGGGACGTACGCAGGAGATGCTGTATTTCATCCGGGAGATCAAAGAACATGGACTTTTGCCGGAATATTCTGATTTTGAGGTATATCTGGATAGTCCGCTGGCAATTGAAGCGACCAAAGTGTTTACAAAAAATATGCGGGAATGCTTCGATGAAGAAGCAATCAAACTGGTGGATGAGGGGATCAATCCTCTGGTATTTCCGGGGTTGAAGACATCCGTTACAAGTGATGATTCGAAACTGATTAATTTTATCGAAAAGCCGAAAGTAATTATTTCTGCATCGGGTATGTGTGACGCAGGACGGATCCGTCATCATTTGAAACACAATTTGTGGAGAAAAGAATGTACAATTCTGTTTGTGGGATATCAGGCAAACGGGACATTAGGAAGGCGGCTTCTGGAAGGTGAGAAGAATATCAAGCTGTTTGGAGAGCCGATCGAGGTTCATGCCAGAATTGAAAGTCTTCACGGAATCAGTGGTCATGCAGATATGAATGGTCTGATAGCATGGCTGAAAGGATTTAAGACACCGCTTCAGCATGTATTTGTGGTGCATGGCGAAGACACTGTGACAGAAGAATTTGCGCAGAAAGTAGAAGAGACGCTTGGATGTCCGACGTGGGCGCCATTCCCGAACGGGGAAGTCGATCTGGCTGCGAATGAGATCTTAAACGAAGGTGTGCGGATTGCCGTGAAAGGCAAGAAGCCATCCCAGAAGAAAGCAGACGCTGCATTTGAGCGTCTTATCGCAGCAGGAAGAAGACTTTTGGATGTTATTTACAGACGAGAGGGAATTCCGAATAAAGACAAAGCAAAATTTGAAAGTCAGATCAATAATCTTGCTGATAAATGGGATCGTTGGGAATAGTGAGAAAGAGAAGATCACGGATGGGAGAAATCTCATCCGTGGTTTTTTGTGAGAAAAAATGAGGCTTGTTAATGATTCTGAATACGTGAAATGGTACAATGAAGATAGGAGGCAAAAGATATGAAAGGAAGTCTAGTACCATGTGGTCATACATTTAGTGATTTCCAGATTTATGATGAGAAGACTGCAAAGGAAGAATGTATCAAAATGGTTAGAAATATTATGGAATATTGGAAAGCAGAGGCGGCAAGAATTGAACAGGAACAAATTTTATAAAAAGAAAGTTCTTTTTGAAATTTAGAAATGCACATTGCTTTTTCTTTGTATGGGACTGTCAGATTTAAGACTTTGATTTGTCAAATGAGAGACTAAATAATTAGAAGGAGGCAAAGGCATGACGGCATATGTGTTTTTTATGATTTTCTGCAGTTTGATCGGTGTGGCAGTAGGAGGAATCGCAGTATTTGGCATTTTTGCCATTCGGCGGGCAATCAGAAACAAAAAGCAGGAAAAAGAGTCAGAAAAGAAATAAAATGAAGAAGAGGGCATAGAGGGATACGTGAGCTTGTCAAGGAGTAAAACTTTTTTTATTTTCCGTAAAACCGCATAGACTGCCTGCAGATGGTGAATTCTTTTAATTAGAAACAGGACAGGAGGATTCACAAATGGCAGGAAATAAAGTGGAATTATGCGGGGTAAACACAGCGAAGCTCCCGCTTTTGAAAGAAGAGGAAAAGGAAGAGCTTTTTGCAAGGATCAAGGAGGGGGACGAAGAAGCAAGAGAACAGTATATCAAGGGGAATTTAAGACTGGTACTCAGTGTGATCAAACGATTTTCATCCAGCAGCGAAAATGCCGATGATCTGTTTCAGATCGGCTGTGTGGGACTGATGAAAGCAGTCGATCATTTTGACCCCTCAAGGCTGGTAAAGTTTTCGACGTATGCAGTTCCGATGATCATCGGTGAGATCAGACGATATCTGCGGGACAATAATTCTATCCGTGTGAGCCGTTCTCTGCGTGATACGGCATATAAAGCAATCTACGCCAAAGAAGGATTTGTGAAGAAATATTCCAAAGAGCCTACGGTGCAGGAAATTGCTGAGGAGATCGGGATATCCAAGGAAGATATCGTGTTTGCACTGGATGCAATCCAGATGCCGGTCAGTCTTCATGAACCGGTATACAGCGACGGAGGCGATACGCTGTATATCATGGATCAGGTGAGTGATAAAAAGAACCGGGAAGAAAACTGGGTAGAAGAGCTGTCGCTGGAGGCAGCGATGGAACGCCTCAATGAACGGGAACGTTTTATCATCCAGCTTCGATTTTTTGAAGGAAAGACACAGATGGAGGTGGCAGAACAGATTCAGATTTCGCAGGCGCAGGTGAGCCGGCTGGAAAAAAATGCATTGAAAATAATGAAACAATATCTGTTGGGCTAAAGGCTGTTATTCTTTCCAGTAACAAAATTTCAGAGAAAACTGCATAAAAATGATTTTACGGTTGAAATTTCCAGAACTTCATACTATGATAAACACGTAGAATAGATGGAGGAGATGGAGACGATGATGTATAAGAGTTGTATTTTTGACTTGGATGGAACACTGACCGATACGCTGGATTCTCTTACATTTTCTGTGAATCTGACCATGAAAGAGATGGGACTGCCAGAGATTACAAGAGAGCAGTGCCGGATGTTTGTGGGAAACGGAAGCAGAGTTCTTCTGGAAAAAGCACTGCGTGCCGCGTCAGAAGAAGCTTTTGAGAGGCTGGAGGAAGCGATGGAAATATATGGGAGAGTCTTCAATGAGAATTGTATGTATCATGTGGCTCCCTATGAAGGAATCGTGCAGCTTTTGGGTACATTAAAAGAGCAGGGAATCAGATGCGCTGTTCTTTCCAATAAACCGGACAGACAGGCGGTTCATGTTGTGGAAACTGTATTTGGAAAAGATCTCTTTTTTAAAGTGCAGGGACAGAAAGAAGGCGTGCCGAGAAAGCCGGATCCGACAGCAGTCCTTCAGATTGCAGGGGAGATGGGAGCGACTCCTGAAGAGACCATCTATATCGGAGACTCCGAGGTAGATATCAGGACCGGACATGCAGCCGGGATGCGCACGATAGGCGTTTCCTGGGGATTTCGAAGCAGAGAGGTCTTAAAGGAAGCGAACGCAGCGTATATCGTGGATACGGCACAGGAGCTTCTGGAACTGATATCCGCATGGGAAGAGAAAAAAGGGAGGTAACGGAGCATGAATGAATACGATGAGGAATGTCTGCTTACGTTTCTGAAAAAACAATCGCAGCTTTTTGACGAGCCGGTGGCAGAGACAATGGAAGAGGCAGAGGCTTTTCTGGAAGACTGTATGGCGGTCGTAGTAGATTCTCTGGATGAAGTAAGAGAATATTTTGAGGAGAGCGGTGCAGACGTGGAGAATATGGATGCGGAAGAACTCGAAGAGGCATCTGAAGTATTCCCGCTTTCAGGTGGACGCTATCTGATCGTGGAAGGGTAAAAGACAATCAAAGATATGCAGGAAGCCGCAGTTTTGTTGACTGCGGCTTTTTCTACGGCCTGCCGGATGGCATTTAGAATGATCTGAGAAGTATAAGGCGCGTCATCGGACAATTCCACGGCGTCCAGTGACTGAGTGTCATAAATCTGGTCGGCAATTTCTTCGATCGCAGGCTGGATCAGAGGAAACATTGTAGTCACGGTTTCATCCAGGTTGGCAAACCGGATGGAATTGATCCTGGAGCTGTCCACAGATACTTCCACTTCCAGATTTGTGTTGTTCAGTGTGAGGGTGGATGTGTAAGTACCAGGTGTATACTGTTTGTGAGATGTTTGCTTTTTGTCTGTATGTCCGGGACCAAACATGACGAAAAGCAGCACGATCAGAAGAATACAAAGGAGCGCGAACACAGCAGTATAGATGAGCTCCTTTGTGTGAAGGACAACGATTTTTGTTTTGGAATCCATAAGAATAATCCCCCTTGTTTTTTATCATTTTATGAGGCATATCCGGAAAATATTCCCGTCTTTTGCGTGACAAAAGCCGGGGAATCCTGTAAAATAGGTAACGCAGTTTAAAAGGACAGATTGGAAAAAGAAGAGGTGGACAACTATGTTTATCATTGTAGGACTTGGAAATCCGACACCAGAATATGAGGGAACGAGACACAATGTCGGATTTGAAGTAATAGATGCACTGGCACGAAAATATAATATTGATGTAGATACGAAAAAACACAGAGCTTATATCGGAAAAGGAATGATTGAGGGGCAGAAGGTAATCCTGGCAAAACCTCAGACTTATATGAATCTGAGCGGGGAAAGCGTCAGAAGTCTTCTGGACTATTATAAAGTGGACGAAGAGCAGGAGCTTCTTGTCATTTATGACGATATCAGCCTGGGAGTGGGGCAGATAAGGATTCGGGCGAAAGGAAGTGCCGGAGGGCATAACGGGATCAAAAATATCATTGCCCATTTGGGTGGACAGGTATTTCCCCGTATTAAAGTAGGTGTGGGAGAAAAACCGCCGAAATGGGATCTGGCTGATTATGTGCTGGGACATTTTTCAAAAGAAGAACAGGAACAGATGGAAGAGGGATATGAACATGCAGTTTGTGCAGTGAAGGAGATTGTGACAGGCAATATCGAGGCTGCAATGAACGAGTATAATCGGAAAAAGAAGGAAAAATAAAATGATGCAGGCTTTTATCGCACCGCTTGCGGGACTTGCAGAATATCAGGAGATTTTACAGAAGCGAAGGAAAGAAAAGGGGATTCTGCAGATCGCAGGCTGTGTCAATTCACAAAAAACACATTTGATGTATGCGCTTGGCGATGGTTTTTCTTACAAGATCATCGTTTTTTCCAGTGAAGAAAAAGCGCAGAAGGCATATGAAGAATATCGCTTTTTAGATTCCGGGGTATTGTATTATCCGGCAAGAGATTTGTTGTTTTACCATGCGGATATCAAAGGAAATTATCTGATGAAGCAGCGGATGGAAGTGATCCGCAGTATGGTGACAAGACAAAAGAATCAGGAGATTACAGTGATCACGACTATGGATGCTTTTCTGGACGGGCTTTCTCCGGCAGAGGAGATCGTTTCGAAGCGGATTCAGATCTCATCCGGAGATACTGTTGATTTTACTAAGCTTCAGGAGAGACTTTCCTGCCTTGGGTATGCGCGGGAAGTACAGATTGAAGGACCGGGACAGTTTGCAGTGCGCGGCGGGATCCTGGATATTTTTCCGCTTACAGAAGAGGTTCCGGTGCGTGTGGAGCTCTGGGGCGATGAGGTAGATTCGATCCGGACATTTGACGTAGAAAGTCAGCGTTCGATTGAAAACCTGCAGGAAATTGAGATTTATCCGGCAGCAGAACTGCAGAGTCAGAAGAAGCAGTCTTTTCTGGAGTATTTTCCGACAGAAGAGTCGATCCTGTTTCTGGATGAGCCGCAGAGGCTGATTGAAAAAGCAAATGAGATTGAAGAGGAATTTCAGGAGAGCGTCCGCAAGCGGGAAGAGGCCGGGCTGGAAGAAACGCAGGAGCTTACGGTATATCCGGTGCTGGAAATCTTAAACCGGATCAATCAGTTTTACGGAGTGGCATTTACCGCGCTGGAAGGAAAATGCAGGGGGTTAAAGATCCGGGAAACAGATTATATTCAGACGAAGGGTGTCAATCCGTATAACAACAGTTTTGAGATGCTCACAAGGGATTTGAAGCGGCTGAAAAGAAATCAGTACCGGGTGATCTTGCTGTCCGGTTCCAGGACAAGAGCAAAGCGCCTGGCGGAAGATCTGAGGGATTATGATCTGAGCAGTTTCTACAGCGAAGATATGGATCGTGAAGTGCAGCCGGGGGAAATTATGGTGGCATACGGGCATGTGACACAGGGATATGAATATCCGATGCTGAAATTCATGGTGATCTCTGAAACAGATATTTTTGGCAGACAGAAGAAAAAGAAGCGCAGAAAACTATATGAAGGACAGAAAATCCAAAGTTTCTCCGAATTAAAGGTTGGAGATTATGTGGTACATGAAAATCATGGTCTGGGTATCTATCAGGGAATTGAAAAGATTGAAGTAGATAAGATCACCAAAGATTATATGAAAATTTCTTATGCGGGAGGAAGCAGCCTGTATATTCTTGCAACGCAGCTGGATCTGATCCAGAAGTATGCAGGAGCAGATGCAAAAAAGCCAAAGCTGAACAAGCTGGGAAGTAACCAGTGGACGAAAACAAAGAATCAGGTGCGCGGGGCAGTCAGACAGATTGCCAGGGATCTGGTGGAGCTGTATGCGGCAAGGCAGCAGGAGAATGGATATCAGTATGAACCGGATACGGTCTGGCAGAAGGAATTTGAAGAAATGTTCCCGTTTGAGGAGACCGATGACCAGCTGCAGGCGATCGCCGATACCAAGCAGGACATGGAGAGCAAAAAGATCATGGACCGCCTGATCTGCGGAGACGTTGGATACGGAAAGACGGAAATTGCGATCCGGGCTGCATTTAAGGCGATCCAGGACGGAAAACAGGTGGTATATCTGGTGCCGACAACGATTCTGGCACAGCAGCATTACAACACGTTTGTGCAGAGGATGAAAGAATTTCCGGTGCGTGTGGATTTGCTCTGCCGGTTTCGGACGCCTGCCCAACAGAAGAAGACAACAGAAGATCTGAAAAAAGGACTGGTGGATATTCTGATCGGGACGCATCGTGTTTTGTCAAAGGATGTGGAATTTAAGGATCTGGGACTTTTGATCATAGATGAAGAGCAGCGATTTGGCGTGACACACAAAGAGAAGATTAAAAAACTGCGGGAAAATGTGGATGTACTGACGCTGACTGCCACGCCTATTCCGCGGACACTGCATATGAGTTTGATTGGAATCCGCGATATGAGTGTGCTGGAAGAGGCGCCGATGGATCGGATGCCGATCCAGACATATGTGATGGAGTACAATGATGAGATGGTCCGTGAAGCTATTCAAAGAGAACTGGATCGGGACGGACAGGTGTATTATGTATATAACCGGGTAAGTGATATTGCGGAAATTGCAGATCATGTGCAGAAACTTGTTCCGGACGCGACAGTGGCGTTTGCTCACGGGCAGATGGCGGAGCATGAGCTGGAAAATATCATGTATGATTTCATCAACGGAGACATTGATGTGCTGGTGTCAACAACGATTATTGAGACCGGACTGGATATTTCCAATGCCAATACGATGATCATCCATGATGCAGATCGTCTGGGACTTTCTCAAATGTACCAGCTGCGGGGGCGTGTGGGAAGATCCAATCGGATGGCGTATGCATTTCTCCTGTACCGAAGAGACAAGCTGCTAAAGGAAGTGGCGGAAAAAAGACTGGCGGCAATCCGGGAGTTTACAGATCTTGGTTCCGGATTTAAAATTGCGATGCGGGATCTGGAAATTCGTGGGGCAGGAAATCTTCTGGGTGCAGAACAGCATGGGCATATGGAGGCTGTCGGATATGATCTGTACTGCAAGATGCTCAATGAAGCGGTAAAACAGTTAAAAGGCGGAACCGAGGAGGAAATCTATACGACCGTGATGGATCTGAATGTGGATGCGTATATCCCGAATTCCTATATTCCGAACGAATATCAGAAGCTGGATATTTACAAGCGGATCGCGGGAATTGAAGATGAGGAAGAGATGGATGATATGCTGGAGGAGCTTATCGACCGGTTCGGGGATGTACCAAGAAAGGTACAGCAGCTTCTTCAGATCGCAGGTCTTAAAGCGCTTGCACATTCAGCTTATGTGACGGCAGTGGAACAAAAAGGAGAAGAATTCCGGTTTACCATGTATGAAAAAGCGAAGGTCAATCCGCAGAAAATTCCTCCGTTGATTCAGAGCTACCGGGGAAATCTGGTGTTTAAGGCGGAGGCAGTGCCGTATTTTGTCTATTATAAAAAGGGTAGAAATAAAAAGGAAAAGGATGAAACGGTTCTGGAACTTGTGAAAAAGCTCTTAAATGATATAAAGAGCTTGTTAGAGGAGAAAAAAGACGTTATAATGAAATAATTAGGTACAATTAGAGGAGGAATTTATGGTTGGATTGAAAAAAAGAGGTGTGATCACCGCAGTTGCCGGTATTTTAGCGGCGGTTACGATAACAGGATGCAGTGCTGCCCCTGATAATGATGCTACAGTAGTAACGGTCGGAACAGAGAAGGTTTCGTATGGTGTTGCTAATTTTTATGCGCGTATGCAGCAGGCGCAGTATGAGTCGTTTTATGCAGGCCTGATGGGGATGAGTGCGGACACAATGTGGAGCCAGGAAGTGGAAGAAGGCAAGACATATGAGGAGAATATGAAAGACAGTATTTTAGAGTCTCTGGAAAATATGTATCTTGTAAAACAGCATGCTTCTGAATATAAAGTGGAGTTGACAGACGAAGAAAAGAAGAAGATCGACAAAGCCGCAGAGGAGTTTGTGGAAGACAACACATTGGAGGACAAAGAAGTTGTGTCCGGATATAAAAAATATGTCAAAGAATATCTGGAACTTGCTACGATTCAGCAGAAGATGGATGCACCAATGAAAGAGGGCGTGGATGAAAATGTTTCAGATGAGGATGCAGCACAAAAGAAGATCGAGTATGTCCAGTTCTCTTATACGAAGAAGGATGATTCCGGACAGTCTGTTCAGATGACTGACGATGAAAAGAAGGCAGAAAAAGAAAAGGCACAGACCTTTCTGGATACAGTCAGCGCAGATCCGGACAAGGACATGAATGCAGCAGCTGCTTCGGCAGAAAAAGAAGTGCAGACGGCGACATTTGATTCTGAGTCCAGCACACTGAACGCAGATCTTTTAAAGGCGGCAGATGCGCTGGAAAATGTAGGGGACGTGACAAGCCTGATTGAGACAGACGATGGAATCTATGTGGCGAAGCTGACAAGCAAGCTGGATCGTGAGGCAACAGATCAGAAGAAAAAAGAAATCGTAGAAGAGCGCAAGCAGAAACAGTATGAAGATCAGGTGGAAACATGGCGCAAAGAGACTGACATCAAGGTAGACAAAAAAGAATGGAAAAAAGTAGACTTTGAAGATCAGGGTGTGAATGTAAAACAGACAACGACTGATTCAGAAAAATAGAATGTAGGAAAAAGGAGAAGAAATCCTGAAAAAGTGAGGGGGTTCTTCTCCTTTTTATTTGCGCCGTCGGAAAATCTGTATAAGAACAATCAGCAATAAAAGGGCGGACAGACTGTATCCGAGGAAACTGATCCAAGGGAGTCCAAACCACTTTGGAATGCTGTAAATGTCCGAGGCAAGACCTGATCCGATAAACAGGGCAGCAGAAAGAATCGTCAAAAGCACCCGGTTTGTAATGGAATAAACATCACGGCGGAAATGCTCGCCATCAGAAAGCTGCAGGTTGACTTGTGCCTGCCCGTTTTTTGTAATGTTCAAAAGATCAGAAAGCTGGGCAGGGATGTTGAGGGATTTGTCCAGTGAAGTATAAACCTGGCGTCCCTTATGTTTTAAAATGTGCCTTGCATCCAGCTCATGGATCAGCAGATTGGACATATGTACAGATAAAATCCGCAACAGATTTACATCCGGAGCACATGCACTTAAAGTTCCTTCGATCGTGATCATGCTTCGCGCAAGCAGTGTGACATCCGGGGTAATTGCAAGCCGGTGATCCTTGACCAGCTGCAGGAGCCGTTCGATCAGATCGCCAAGCCGCATGGTGCCGAAGTCCATGGAAACATACTTGCTGACAATATCATCAATATCCGTGTACAGGCGGGCATGGTTGACACGCTCCTGAGGTTCGGCAAACGCGAGTAATACGTTTTTCAGAGAATAAATATCATTCTCAAGAAGTGCCGTGATCGCTTTGCGAAGCAGCAGCTTGGTGTTGGAAGACAGATGTCCTGCCATTCCGAGATCCAGCCATGCAATCTGCCCTTTGCTGATCCAGAGATTTCCAGGATGCGGATCCGCATGGAAAAATCCATCCTCCAAAATCTGTTTGCAGTAGTTTTCCGCTGTCTTTTCGCCAATTTCAGTCATGTCGTAGCCAAGACTTTTTAGTTCCTCTATATGATCGATCTGGATTCCGTCGATATAGTCCATGACAAGAAGTCTTGGAGTCGTCAGTTCGTGATACACCACGGGGCAGGTCGTATAGGCGATTTCTTTTTGGTTGGCGTAAAACAGATCTAGATTGGCGGCCTCTTTTTCAAAGTCAATCTCTTCTCTGGTAGTCTCCCAGAGTTCATCTAAAATCGTATGAAAGTCGATCAGATTTTTAGTTCCCAGTGTCAGTTTTAAAATACCGGAAGCTTTTTTTAAAAGCCGGATATCATTTTCCATCGTCTTTTGGATGGCCGGTCGCTGTACCTTTAAAACAACCTTTGTTCCGTCTTTTAGCTGTGCGGGATGTACCTGTGCAATGGAAGCAGAGCCAAGCGGAGTCTGTTCGATGGAAGAAAAAATGTCAGAGACAGGTCGCTGTAATTCGGATTCAATGATTGAGACTGCAGTCTCATATGGCATGGGGATCACATCGGTACGAAGCCTTGTCAGCTCCTGACAGTATACTTCCGGGAGCATATCGGAACGCATGGACATGATCTGCCCCAGCTTGACATAAGTAGGGCCCAGATCTTCCAGAATCTCGCGGAGCTTGACCGGTGTCAGACCCGAGGTCAGATGGTGTTTTTTTAAAACTTTTAAAATCTCGTTCAGCCGCCTGCCGGAGGCGGCTGAATCTTCTTCCGTGTATGATGGATACCGGGAAGGATCCATTGTTTTTTGTTCTTTATTCATTCTGATTCTTCGGGTGTCCTTTCATCGGAGGTAATATCTGGATCTTCAGGCTGTTCTTTTCTTGCTTCTTCTGTCTGGGCAATCTTTTCTTTCAGAGCGTTTAATTCCTCTTCGGTCATCTGATCGACAGAATTCATGGCATCTGTATAATTCCTGGTAACGGTGACAGAAATATGTTCTTTGACTTTTTCTTTTGCTGTATGTTTCAGTTCTTCATTGAGCATTCTGCCCTGTGCAACGGTCAGTTCGCCTTTTTCTACCAGATCATCGATCAGTTCTTTTGCGTTTTCTGCAGTAGAGGCGACAGCACCTACACCTGCTAAAAATACTTTTCTTAATCCTTCTGTGAATTCCATAAAGACCATCCTTTCTTGAAGTACATGATTGTCATTTGTTGTTTTCTTTATTATAGCACGTATCAGGAGGAATGTTTCTTACTTTTTTGTTAAAAATATGAAAAAAAGTAAGAGGGAAAAAGCAAAATATGGTATAATTTTCTATATCAGACAGGGGAGGAAACAGGTGTGGAAAAAGTGAGAGAGAAGGTACTTTTTGCACTGCAGGAAGTACAGAGAGCAGTGATCGGAAAGCAGGAAGTGACAGAGACGGTGATGAAAGCATTTTTGGCGGGTGGGCATGTGCTGGTGGAGGATATTCCGGGACTTGGCAAGACGACCATGGCGATTGCTTTTTCCAGAGCGATCGGACTGCAGAAGCGCAGGGTGCAGTTTACACCGGATGTACTTCCGTCAGACCTGACCGGATTTACCATCTACCAGAAAGAGAGAAATGCGTTTGTATATCATCCGGGAGCCGTGGTCTGCAACCTGCTTCTGGCAGATGAGATCAACCGGGCGTCTCCGAAGACGCAGTCAGCCCTTTTGGAAGTGATGGAAGAGGGGCAGGTGACCGTGGATGGGAAAACCAGGAAGATTGCTCCGCCGTTTCTGGTGATCGCTACGGAAAATCCGTCCGGCTCCGCAGGGACGCAGTTGCTTCCGGAATCTCAGTTGGATCGTTTTATGGTCTGTGTAAAGATGGGATATCCGACAATTCGCGAAGAGATGGAGATTCTGCGAAAAAATGAGAATGGCCGTACGTCAGATGCCGTTCAACAGGTGATGACAAAGGAAGAACTTGAGGAAGCACAGCGGGAGACTGCACAGATTTTTATGCATGAGCGGATTCTGGAATATCTGGTGCAGCTGGCACAGGCTACCAGGGAACATGAGATGCTGGAGCTGGGGATGAGTCCAAGAGGAACAGTGGCACTTGCAAAGATGGCGAAAGCGGGTGCGTATCTGGCAGGAAGAGAATATGTGGTTCCGGCAGATGTCAGGGGAGTGTTTCGGGAGACTGCACAGCATCGGATCCTGTTAAATACAAGGGCAAGGATCAGCAAAGTAAAACAGAAGGAAGTACTGCAGGAAATTTTGTCCGCAGTAGAATCACCATCATTGAAAAAGCGATAAAAAGGAGCGTATATGGGAAAACGGATGATAACATATCTTCTGGTGCTTGGCGCAGTGGGATATCTGTTTTTGATGTATATTTATCCGGCACTGAGCGGGCTGTTGATTTTTGTGCTTCTGTATCCGGCGGCAGGAATCGTTTATCTTATTTTTGCGGGGAGAGGACTTTCTGCCAGAGTAAAGCGGCTCTCGGATTACGGAGAAAAAGAACAGCAAATGAAAGTCAGTATACAGGTTTGCAGGGAAAGTTCTCTTTGGATCGGAAAGTGCAGGATTCTGCTGGAAATGGAACATGCAGTATCCGGCATCAGACAAAAAGACAGTTTATGGCTTTCTGAAAAGCAGGCAGACTATACATTTGAACCAGACAGGTGCGGAGAGTGGAAGCTGACGATTACAGAAGTGAGAATCTATGATTTTATCGGAATTTTATCTGTGGGTAAAAAGCAGCAGGAAAAGGAGCGATTCACAGTCCTGCCGAAGATCTGTGCAATGCCGGTAGAGATTGGGAGAAGGACGCGGGAATTTCCGGTTGAGCCGGAAACCTATTCCAATGAAAGGGGTGGGCAGGATGCTACGGAAATCTATCAGATCCGGGAGTATCACATTCCGGATCCGGTGCAGATGATCCACTGGAAGATCAGTGCCAAGGCGGGAAAAATGATGGTCAAAGAATCCAGTCATCCTCTTGGATGTGCGGTATGTATCAGACTTTGGCTTTCGGATGCAGCGAAAGATTTCAAAAAGCTGGAGCGTATGATGGAGATTTGTGCTTCACTTTCCAGGACTCTGGTAGAAGAACACTGTATGCACGTTGTGGCATGGTTTGATCAGAAAAACGTCCGTGTTGTGCGATGGCGCGTGAAGGATGAGGAGACGTTTTATGAAATGCTCTGGGAGCTGATGGAAGCAGTCCCTGTAGCGAAACGAGAGGAAGAGCAAAGCGGGTTTGAAGAAGTGTTTCGAACACAGAAATTTTCCAGTGTTCTTGTACTGGATGGCCAGGGGATTCAGGGATGGAATGATACCGGGATTATCCAGGTGTGATATGGGGAGAAGGGGTATGAAAAGAAAAAAGAAGGATTTGAATCAACATAGCTGGAAAGTTCATATCTTACAGTTTCTTACCGTTGGTTTTGCACTGTGGTCCTGGTGGGAGACTGCCGCCGGAGTGAAATTGACGCAGAAATTACCTCAGGATCAGACAGAGAGGTGGATGGCAGTACTTTTGATCACCGGTTTTTTAGGGAGTGTCTGGCTTGGGACAATGCTGGTAAAAAGAAAGAAGCTCCTGCTTTGTATTTCTGCGGTTTTCTATCTTGTACCAGTGATATATGCGGCGGTTTTGACGTATTTCCCGGATCCGAGAGAATGCTGGCTTCAGATGATTGCAGCCGGATTGTATGTGACAGTGCTTACATCGATGTCTTGTAATGTTCTGCAGAATGTCTGCATTGTGGGAATAAGCTTCGTATTTCTGGCATTTTGTTCGGTCCAGCTGGGAGAGCAGATGGAGCCGATGAAAGAAAAAGAAGATGGGGTATATCGGACGACCAGACGATATGTGAAAGAGCATGTAATCCAGAAAGCAGAAGAGACGTGGAATGCATGGAGTGCAGACAGGCAGACAAGAAAAGAAGCACAGACGAAAAAGGAAGAGCAAAAGGAAGAGTCAGAAAAAGAGGAACAAAAAACACAGGCAAAAATCCCGCAGACAGAGCAGAATATGATTCCGGAAGAGACAGGCATGGATTCTTCCGGCGGTATGGAAGATTTGCGGGAGCTGGGCAGCTTTGTCCCCAGGAAGGGTGTGTTGTTCACTGTGACGCAGGAGGAAATGCCGACAGATACGATTTATGTTTCGGAGAAATATGGAAAAGAATATGACGGGGGATCCTGTAGAGAAGGAAGTGCGACGGATCCGGCAAGTGTATATTTGCAGTATCCATCCTCTTTGAAGCAACTTCGCAAATTGTGCAACGAACTGCAGGAAGCAGATTCTTTTGAAGAAGCAGAGCGGTTCGTGGAAGAAACATTAAAACGTCAGGCTGTGTATGATGTAAATCCGGGATCGACACCGTCCGGCGAGGATTTTGCGGAGTATTTTTTGTTTGAAAACCACAAAGGATTTTGTGTGCATTTTGCAACGGCTGCAACCTTGATGTATCGAATGCTGGGGATTCCGGCCAGATTTGCAGAAGGTTATGCCATTCCGGCATCTGCATTTTCACAGCAGGAAAATGGGCAATATGTGGCAGAAGTTGAGGGCAGCATGGGCCATGCCTGGTGTGAAGTCTGGCAGGAGGATACCGGCTGGAAGGTCGAGGATCATACAGGTGCAGCTTCTGCGTTGGAAAATGTGGAGAGGGCAAGAGCATCATCGGATACGTGGCAGCAGATCCGAAAGGCGCTCTTCCAGTGTTTGAAGGTGATCGGCGTTATACTTCTGATGTTCGCGCTGATAATATTGCAGGCGTGGATACGGACTGTGCGGAAACGAAAACGGTGCCGAACGGGATCAATCGATGCAAGGATCCGGTTTGTTTATCAGAGCCTGTACGAGGTTGCAGAGTTTCTGCATCCATCCGGGGAAGATCCATTTTCAATGCAAGGAAAAGAAGCGGTGAAAAAATCTCTTCCGGAACTGGAAGAGGCCGATCTAAACTGGATGTATGACACGATGATGCGCACTATGTTCTATAAAGGCTGTGATATCCGCGATGGAGAACAGATGTATCGTTTGTATGGACAATGCAGAAAAAAAGTAAAACAAGGATTAAACGCCTGGAAAAAGCTGCAGTGGAATGTGATAAAATGTTTTCCATAGATAAAAAACAGATTATGTTTATAAAGAGAAAATGAAGTGACTGTGACAAGTTTTTAGATTTCGTTCATTGCTTTTGCTGAAAGAAACTTGTATACTGGAAACATCTCTGAAAGGAATCCCTTTCAGTTATATCTGAACCGGCAACAGCTGGCATTTCGGATTTTCCCAGTAAAGAAGCAAGAAAAAGCGAATGGAAAACCGGAACGAGGTCTATCATCGAAAAATTAATCGAAAGAATTAGTTATGAAAAGTCCTGTTTCCCGGTAAATTCATTCGGAAAACAGGAGGAATGTGAATGGAAAAAGAGAAGACAACGCAGTTTCTGATGAGACCGAAAAATGACTTTTGTTTCAAACAGTTGATGGCAGATGCACAAATCCGACAGGCATTTTTGTCGGCAGTTACGGGGATTCCCTATGAGGAAATCGAAGAGACAACACTGTTGCCCACCAGTCTTGAGAAACAGTATAAGGAAGACAAGCTTGGAATTTTGGATGTTCGGATCCAATTGAAAAACAGCGGTCAGGTCGATGTGGAGATGCAGGTGGCAGCGTACGAGTACTGGGCAGAGAGAACTTTATTTTATCTGTCAAAAATGTTTACGGAACAGATTCATGAAGGCGAAGGATATGATGTGCTGGAAAAATGTATCCATATCGGGATTCTGGACTTTGAAATATTCGAAGATACGGATGCATTCTATTCCCGGTTTCACTTATGGGAGGACAGCCGGCATATCAAGTACAGTGACAAGCTGGAATTGCATGTATTGGAATTGCCGAAGCTGGCAAAGCACCAGTATCCGGAGACAGAACTGCTAAGTTGGATGCAATTTATCAATGCAGAGACAGAGGAGGAATTCAAAATGGCAGCAGAGAAAGACCCTTATATTGAGAAGGCCTATGAGAGTCTGGTGCATCTGAGTGCAGATGAGAGGGCACGGTTAGAGTATGAGGCAAGAGAAAAGCAGATCCGGGATCACCAGTTCTTTTCAAGAATCTATAAAGAGACGGGATATAGGCAAGGGGTGAAAGAAGGGGAAGTAAAAGGTAGAGAAAAGGGCAGGATTCAGGAATGTATTGAGATTCTACAGGAGATGGGAGAAACGAAAGAACATGTTTTGCTTCGATTGAAGGAGAAGTTTAAGCTCTCAGATACGGATGCAAATCAATATTTAGAAAAATACTGGAAAGAGTGAATTGATATACAAGAAAAAGCAACATTTCATGTTTTGTTGACATAGAATGTTGCTTTCTTTCATGGTGGAAGTTCTCTGTATATAAATCATACTTGTTTTCGGGCTGATTGTGAAATTTTTTGAAACACTGTCAGTAGTCTTCGATTATCTTCTGGATCCATGATGCAGAAGCGGACAAATTCTCCCTCTAATCCGGTGAAGGAAGAACAGTCCCGGATCATAAGTCCTTCCCGGATACAGGCTTCAAATACGTCAGATGAAGTCAGTCCAACTTTTTGGATCTGTACCAGCAAAAAGTTGGCATAAGCCGGATAGACATAGAAAAAAGGAAGTTCACGCAATTTTGTATACATGTATTCACGTTCGGAAAGTATCAAATTGCGTGTCTTTTTTATATAATCTTTGTCCTGAAACAAAAGTTCGCCGGCGAATGCGCCAAGGCTGTTTAATGACCATGGAATCTGTTTGCTCTTCAATTTTTTGAGAAATTCAGCATTTCCGGTGATACCGTACCCGAACCGCATACCAGGAGCGGCAAAAAATTTGGAAACACCACGCAGTACCATCAGATTCTGGAAATTTTGGGTCAAAGGAACTGCGGTGACGGCATCTACATCAGGTGCAAACTCCACGTACGTTTCATCGATCATCACAAAGATGTTGTGATCCTGACAAAACTCCAGCAGCTTTATCAGCTCCGGATGAAAAATTGCGGAAGAAGTCGGATTGTTCGGATTGCATAAAATAAGAAAATCAATCTGCTTTTTAGCCAGCGCCAGACACAGTTCCTCTACAGACAATTGGAAATCCTGTTCTGGTTTCAGATAAAAGCAGTCGATCGTGCTGTCTGAAAATCCAAGTTCTCTGGAGTATTCGGAATAAGTGGGTCCAAGGATCATCGTATGCTTTGGACGGCGCTCTTCAATCAGCAGGGAAATCAGTTCACTGGAACCATTGCCCGGCAGGATAAAGTCTGCAGGAATCTGACAGTATGTGGAGAGTATGTTTCTAAGACTGGTATAGCTCCGATCCGGGTAGGAAGAGAGCAGATCCAGATGAGCTGCAAGAGCTTTTTTTACCTGTTCGGAAAGTCCGAGCGGATTTACGTTAGCACCAAAATTGACAATATCATCTTTTTTTAATCCGTAGTGTTCGCACACTTTTTCAATATCACTTCCGTGAAATTCCAGTTTTGTATTCATGTATACAATCCCCTTTTAAATTCTTTGATTCCACCGTTGCAAGAAATACAGTGTTGATGTTATAATACTTTATTATAGTGTGTTTACAAAAAAATGCAACGTAAGAAGAATGAGCAGGTGACGAATTTGAAGAATAAAATTAAACGCCTTTCAAAAGGAGATTTTCATATTCCACAGCCGGAGATTATTTTCCCGGAGACGCGGATCATCATGCGTGTCGGAGAAGGCGAGATGTACAAAGGAAGCTTTTCTCTCCAGAATCAGGGAGAGGGGACAATCCGTGGACTGGTTTATCCATCGTCTTTTCGGGTACGCTGTGAGGAGCAGGGATTTGATGGGAATCCGGTGAACATCTCTTATACATATGACGGATCCGGTCTGGTTCCGGGACATGTGGAACACGGAAAATTTACCATTGTGTGCAATGGCGGAGAGTATGAGGTGGCATTTACTGCCATTATTGAAAAGCCGTTTGTAATGACAACTTATGGAAAAGTACAGAGTCTGGAAGATTTTAAGAAGCTGTCTTTTCGGGATCCGGCGGAGGCAGAAAAGCTGTTCCGTTCCAGAGATTTTTATGAGATCCTGAAGTATGAGGATAAGCGGATTCAGGCATTGTATGACAATATGAGAAAATGGGAGCTGGATCAGCAGGCGTTGGAAGAGTTTTTGGTGGGCTGCAAGCAGAAAGAGAAGATTTTTCTGACGCTGGAAGAGGAGAGCAGAGCATTTATTTCTCTTCAGGAATCCAGAAAAGATACCTTTACGATCAAGAAGAATACGTGGGGATATCTGACCATTGATGTACGTACCGAAGGTGAATTTTTAAGTGTGGAGCATACCAAGGTTACTACGGAGGAGTTCATCGGGAATGCGTATCGGCTGGAATATATCATCGACTATACAAAGCTCCATCGGGGAAGCAACTTCGGGCAGATCATCCTGGAGTCCCCGTATGAGATACTGACCTATGAGATCGTGGTAGAGAAGGATGTCTGCAGAGATGAAGAGAGACGGGAGCGGGATAAAGAGTTTGCAAGTATTTTAAAGCGCTGTCTTGTTTATGAGAGCGGCAAGCTGGATATGAACACCTGGTGCGAGGAGTCCTTAAAGAAGATCGAGCATTTGCGGAGTCTGGATGAGGACAATGAGATGTATCTTCTGGTACATGCACATATCTGTCTTTTGGGCAAACGGTTTGAAGAGGCAAAATGGATTCTGGAATCTTACAATTACAACCGGTTTGCAATCGGAAAAAATGTAGAGATCAGTTCCTATTATTTGTATCTGACCACGCTGCTTTCCAATGATTCGATCGGGACACGCAGAGTGGCAGAAGAGCTTTCAAAATCCTATATGAAGCATCCCGATAGCTGGAAGATCCTCTGCATGCTGGTGAATGTAGACTCTGAGTACAAGATCATCAGTGAACGTCTCAGAGCTTTGGAGCATCACTTCTATGAGGAAAAGACACGCAGTATCTGGTTCTATCTGGAAGCCTTCCGGTGTTTCCGTGAGAAGAGTTCTTCCTTGAAAAAACTGGGCATCTTTGAAGTGCGGGTGTTGTATTTTGCAGCCAAACACAAACTGATGACAAAGGAACTGGCATTATATACAGCCAATCTGGCAAGTCAGCTGAAAAGCTTTGACCGCTATCTTTATGAGACTCTGGTGCTTTCCTACGGGATGTATGAAGAGTCCATGATCCTGACTGCAATCTGTACACTTCTGATCAAGGGAAGCTGCATGGAAAACTGCTTTTTTAAATGGTATGAAAAAGCAGTGGAGTCGGAATTAAAGATTGCACAGCTGTACGAGTTTTATATGGCTGCGATCCAGCCTGGCAGAGTCAATAAAGCACTGCCGCGTTCCGTGTATCTTTACTTTATGCATGGAAATAATCTGGATTTCCATAAACGGGCGCTTTTGTATTCAAACCTGATCACTTATGAGGATGAATCCAGTGAGATTTATGCGCATTACAGAGATGAGATGGAAGCGTTTGCGTGGAATCAGCTGGAGCGCAGAAATATTGATCCCATGCTCCGCATTATATACAAGCGTTTTCTGACAGAAGATTCTATGGAAGCAGAGCAGATCAAAGCACTGTATGATATCTGCCATGCTTATGAGATCACAACAAAGGTACCGAATATGAAATTTATTCATGTGATCGCAGAGGATGGAACGATCACGCAGAAGGCGCCGTATACGGACAAAGGGGCAAGGGTATTTTTGTATGCAAAGACAGACCGGCTTGTATGGGAAAGTAAGGATGGAAGACATTATACAGATTCTATTCCATATGAAAGCAAGCGCCTGTTCTATGAGCTTCGTTACATGGATATCTGCAAGCGGTATATGAACAGTCTGAAGCAGAACCGTCAGGAGGAGAAGGTAGAAGAGCTTTCTCTTGAGACTGTGCGCAAGTATGGCATTGAGAATTACGGGGAAGAAGAGATCATGGGACTGTGCAGCCGTACGATCCGTGAAAACAATTATGAATGTGATGATTTCCTTACCTACGTGTGTTTTGAGATGTTTAAAAGAAAGCAGTTTGACAGAGTGATCCTGACGTATCTTGCGAATTACTACTGCGGAGCGACTACAGACATGAAACTGCTCTGGAGAGAAGCAAGAGAGTATGAGGTACACACTCAGAAGCTGGCGGAGAGGATCATCACACAGATGTTGTTCTCGGAAGAGTTGTTCGGAGAGGTTCCGATCTTTGAAGAATATTATGAAGAGGGAGCTTATTTCAGACTGCAGCAGGCATATCTGGCGTATATGTCCAGAGAATATGTAGTGGAAGAGCGCAGGATGAGCAGAAGTATTATTGATATCATCTGTAAGGAATATGAAAAGGGTGAAGAAACGATCGACATCTGCAAGATCGCCGTATTAAAATATTATTCCACCAGAGAATATACGACGACTGTGCGTAAGACTCTGAAAAAATTCTTACAGGAGCTGTGCGGCAAGCAGATTTATTTTCCGTTCTTTCTGGCATACGAAAAGGAATGGCTCATTGAGCTGCAGCTTTGGGATAAGACGCTGATTGAGTACAAAGGGCAGAAGGGAAGCCGTGTAATGCTCTACTATCAGCTTCAGAAAGAAAATTCAGAGGCGGTAGATTATGCTACAGAGGTGCTTACGCCGATGTATGAGAATCTCTATGTGAAGAAATTTGTGCTGTTCTCCAACGAGCGGTTGAAATATTATTTCAAGGAGACCATTGATGGCAACACTTACCGAAGTGATAAAGAGTGCTGCATGAAGGATGCTGTGTTTGGAGAATCCGGGCGATATGGACGACTGAATGATATTTTACTTTCAGAGGGCAGTGAAAAAGAAGAAAAGATGAAAGCATATGCACAGGAAGATGCAATCGCCGCGCATATGTTTGAACAGTATTAAGGAGGCTGACTCCTATGGGACAAGGCAATATTATAGGTTACGAGATCAATGAAAAGACCTGTCAGATCAGTTTTTATAATGAAGAAATGGCAGAGCCGGAGACGATGGAAGTAGATGCGGATAATTACCAGATCCCTCTGGTCATCGGAAAGCTGCGTGATACCTGGGCATACGGAAAAGAAGCAAAACGTCTGGCCAGCTTGAAAGAAGGATTCACCGTAAACCGGTTACTGGATAAAAGCCTGGCAGGGGAAAAAATTGAATTTGGAGAAGAATCCTATGAAGCAGTGTGGCTGCTTGCTAAATTTATCGAACTGTCGCTTCAGTCGTTTCCCAAGATCAACGGGATCGTGTTCAGCGTTCCGGAGCTGACGGAAGAGCTGGCGCAGATGCTGCGGGGAATCGCAGTACGGATGAATATTGATAAACGGCATATTTTCATTCAGGATTACAAAGAGAGTTTCTGCAATTATCTGTTTTATCAGCCAAAAGAACTCTGGCAGTATGAGGCGGCGTTGTTTTGCTGTGACAGAAATGAGATTAAAGCGTATATGCTCAGAAGGCTGAAGCCGGGGCTTGGAGGCGGAAAGACGATTTTTGTGACAGTGGACGAAGTGGCAAGTGCACATATAAAAGAACTGGCAGCCGTGTATCCGGTGCTCAATGCGGACAAGGCAAAAGATGCGGATATGAGATTCTGCCGGTTTATTGAAGGCGTGTTTGACAAGCGGATCGTATCTTCGGTCTTTCTGACCGGAGAGGGATTTGAGAATAACTGGTATCCGACTTCTCTGAGAGTCCTGTGCAATGGAAGAAGGGCGTTTATCGGAAACAATCTGTACAGCAAGGGTGCCTGTTATACCGCATACCGCAAGATGTTTATGCACATTGAGGATCCGGTTTATCTTTCCGAAGACAAGCTGACAGATCAGATCACTGTGAATATGCGGGTGAATGGACAGGAGATGTGGTATCCGATCGTATCCTGGGGATCGCACTGGTATGAATCCAACAATCAGTGGGAAGTGCTTTTAGAGGATACAGAAGATATCGAGCTTCATATTGAGTCTCTGGTACAGGGTACGTTAAAGACGGAGGTGATCCCGCTTGGAAGGCTTCCCAAGAGAGGCGAGTATTCCATGCGGCTTCAGATCGAGACGTTATTTTTAGATGAAAAAACATGTAAGATCACGGTGCGGGATGTAGGATTCGGAGAGTTTTTCCCGCCGACCGATTTTCAGGAAGAGAAGATTATACATTTAGGAGGAAATGATGGGAAGTTTAATTCTATGTCATGATCAGCATGCGGCCCATCCGTATGAAATTACGAGGATCCACTGTAAGATATTTACAATGGAAGAGCTGTGCTATTATCTCTGCAATAATCTCTACCTGATCGATTATACGATTATGAACGAGCAGCTGTGCGGATGGCTGGAAGAGGACATCGGGAAAAGGGAGCTTGCAGACCAGCTTCGGGATGTGATCCGGATGCGGGGAAGTGTGGAAAAATTTGTACTCACGATTTTGAAGAGTTCCGGAATCTACAAGGAAGCGGAGATGATCCGAATCCAGAATGTTCTGGAGCGGCTCAAAAACCAGAAGGACATTGAGCGGCAGAAATACAAAGGAGACAATCTTCTGGAAAGTGGAGAAGTGGAAGAAGCGATCCTTGTGTATCAGGCAATCTTAAATGAAGGGGAGGATGAGAATACAGATCCCAAGTTTTATGGAAAGATCTATGCAAGTCTGGGGTCTGCCTATGGAAGAATGTTCCTCTATCAGCAGGCGGCACGGATGTATGACAGGGCGTATCAGATCTGCGAAGATCCAAAGTTGTTAAAGCCGTATTTGTATGCGTCTTATAAGTATATGTCGATGGAGGAATATCATATCCTTCTTACGAAAAATGACACCTATGCGGAGATCAATACAGAGCTGCGCAGCGAGATGAAAGAAATCCGGGAAGGAATCCAGATGGAGATGTCAGAGCAGCTGACAGACAAGTGGAAACAGCAGTACCGGAGGAGTCACATATAGAGTATTTAGTAAAAGTATCCAAATCAGAGTGATCAGATTTGGATATTTTTTTGAATTAATGTGATTGATTTTGATTGAAAATGATTATATTATAAGGATAAAGGAAACGAAAATGATTGAAAATGAAAGAAAGGATGAGGAAAATGCTGGCAGAAGAGCGGTTTCGCGAAATTCTTAAGATCGTAAACGAAAAAAAAACAGTGACTGTAACAGAGCTGACAGAACTTCTGGATACTTCAGAGTCTACGATCAGAAGAGACCTGACACAGCTTCATAAAAGAGGAGCCTTGTTGAAAGTCCACGGGGGAGCAACTGTACTGAATGGGGCATATACGACAAAGGATGCAAAGGTTTCAGAAAGAGAGGGGCTGTATGTAGAGGAAAAACGCAGCATTGCAAAGCTGGCAGCGGCTCTGATCGGTCAGGAGGATTTTGTTTATATCGATGCAGGAACGAGCACAGCGTCATTGGCAGAGGCGATTTCAGAGAGGGAGGCCGTGTATGTGACGAATGGAATTCTGCATGCAAAGTGTCTGGCAGAAAAAGGCTGCCGGGTGTTTTTGCCGGGAGGCGAGCTGAAAGAGGATACACAGGCTTTAGTCGGAGGAGCTGCGGTAGAGTGGCTGAATAAGTATAACTTTACAAAAGGCTTCTTTGGCACGAATGGAATTCATCTGGAGAAAGGGTATACGACACCGGATATCAGCGAAGCACTGGTAAAAGAAGCTGCAATGAAGAGATGCAGAGAGGCATATGTTCTGGCAGATTCGAGCAAATTCGGTCATGTATCATCCGTCACATTTGCGAGGTTTGAAGATGCACAGATCATTACGGATCATATCAGTGATCCGGTATTTCAAACATGCAGTAATATAGAGGAGGCAGAATCATGATTTATACAGTGACATTCAATCCATCATTAGACTATGTAGTACAGGCAGAACAGCTGGTGCCGGGAGAAATCAACCGGACAACAAGTGAAGCAGTTTATCCGGGAGGAAAAGGAGTCAATGTTTCTGTGATCCTTTCCAATCTGGGTCTGGAGAGTACAGCATTTGGATTTACTGCGGGATTCACAGGAAAAGCATTGCAGGAGATGCTCCTGGAGTTTGGCGCAAAGACAGATTTTATACCGCTTGCAGACGGGCAGACAAGGATCAATGTCAAGATCAACGCAGGACAGGAGACAGAGATCAACGGACAAGGACCAAAGATTACAGAAACAGCGATCCAGGAGTTGTTTGAGAAGCTGAAATCCTTGAAGGCAGGAGATGTACTGGTTCTGGCGGGAAGTATTCCGTCGACTCTGCCGGAGAATATTTATGAATGGATTCTGATGTGTTTGAAAGATAAGGATGTCAAAGTTGTGGTAGATGCTACAAAAGATCTGCTGTTGAATGTATTGAAATATCATCCGTTTTTGATCAAGCCGAACAATCATGAACTTGGAGAAATGTTCCAGACGACGCTTACTACAGAAGAAGAGATCATCGCTCATGCGAAAAAGCTGCAGGAAAGAGGTGCAAGAAATGTACTGGTTTCTATGGCAAAAGACGGAGCGATCCTTGTGACAGAAGACGGTGAGATATACAAAAAGCAGCCGCACAATGGCACGGTTGTAAATTCTGTCGGTGCCGGAGATTCTATGGTGGCAGGATTTCTGGCGGGATATCTCAATACTGGCTCTTATGAGCGTGCACTGGAGCTTGGAACTGCAGCGGGAAGTGCGACGGCATTTCAGTCCTGGCTGGCATCCAGGGAGGATATTGTAAAACTGCTGGACAGACCGTACAGCGAATATCAGATTTGAAAGGGAAAAGGTATGAAAATCACGGATCTTTTGAAGAGAGAAAGTGTGGAGCTTTCCAGAACACCCGAAAGTAAGGGACAGGCCATTGATCAGATGGTAGAACTGATGGCAAAAGGAGGAAATATCAACGATCTACAGCGTTATAAAGAAGGTGTGTTAAAGAGAGAAGAGGAAGGAACGACAGGGATCGGAGAGGGAATTGCCATTCCTCATGCAAAGACAGATGCCGTCAGTGCACCGGGTCTTGCTACGATGCTGGTTCCTCAGGGTGTGGATTATGATGCACTGGACGGACAGCCGGTACATATGATTTTTTTTGATCGCAGCACCGAATACAGAAGATAATGTGCATCTGGAAGTACTCAGCCGTCTTTCCATGCTTTTAATGGATGACGAATTTCGGACAAATCTGCTGGATGCAGCGGATGTAACAGAATTTCTGGCACACATTGATGAGGCGGAGAGAAAGAAATTTCCTGAAGAGTACGGAGAAGAAAAACAGACGCAGGATCAGCCGGAAGAGGGATACCGGGTACTGGCAGTTACTGCATGTCCCACAGGGATTGCCCACACATATATGGCGGCGGAAAGCCTGGAAAACAAGGCGAATGATGTTCCCGATTCTGGCAGGATATATCGCCATGGCGCTTGCGGACAGACCGGCATTGATGCCCGGAATCGTAGGAGGTCTTCTGGCAAAAAGCGGTATGACAATGGCTGCAGAGGAGGCCGGCTGGGTGTCTTCTGGTTTCTTTGGCGCACTGATCGCAGGTTTTGCGGCAGGACTGATCATGCTCGGTTTAAAGAAAATTCTGGAAAAGCTTCCAAAAGCGCTGGAGGGAACAAAGCCGATGCTTTTGTATCCGTTTTTGGGAATCGCGGCAATGGGAGCCCTTATGGTATTTGTGGTCAATCCGCCGGTCGGAGCGTTCAATGAGTGGCTGAATCAGGTGCTGGCAAGTATGGGAGAATCCAGCAGAGTCCTGCTCGGAGCAGTGCTTGGAGGTATGGTTCCGCCGATCGGAATTGCTCTGGCGACACTGTTTTTTAAAAAACGGTTTACAAAGAGTGAACAGCAGACAGTGGCAACGAATTTCATTATGGGACTTTCCTTTATCACAGAGGGGGCAATCCCGTTTGCAGCTTCCGATCCGCTGCTGTTTCTGGCTGCCGTTGCGGCAGGTTCTGTCGTGGCAATGCTTGGAATCGTTCTGCTGAAAAAACCGCTTGCAGCAAAGTGAGAAAATGTGCAAAAAAATCAGAACAAAAATTGCGAAAAGTGATAAATAAAGCACAATATATAAGAACATCTTATTTATCTGTTGAGAAATAAATAATAAGCCACAGGAAATACAAGGCAGAGGGAATATTGATTTTCCCTCTGCCTTGTATTATAATCTATCTGCGGGATGTGCCGATAATCCCAGATCGAGTGAATGAAATTTAAGAAAAAGGACAGGTGTGAACGTATGAAAAAATTAGAACAGCTTTACGAAGGAAAAGCAAAGAAAGTATTTGCGACAGAAGATCCGGACGTTGTGATCGTAGACTATAAAGATGATGCGACAGCATTCAATGGAGAGAAGAAAGGAACAATCGTAGGAAAAGGTGTGATCAACAACCGTATGACAAACTACATTTTCCAGGTTCTGGAAAAAGAAGGTGTTCCGACTCACTATGTAGAAGAACTCAGCGACCGTGAGACAGCTGTAAAAAAAGTGGAGATCGTACCACTTGAAGTGATCGTCCGCAATGTGGCAGCGGGAAGCTTTTCTAAAAAACTCGGTATCGAGGAAGGAACAAAATTGTTAGCACCTACTTTAGAGTTCAGCTATAAAAATGACGATCTTGGAGATCCGATGATCAATGATTATTTTGCAATTGCAATCGGAGCTGCAACAAGAGAAGAGATCGACAAGATCACAGAGTACACATTCAAAGTGAATGAAGTCTTAAGAAAATTCTTTGATGAGGCAGGAATTGAACTGATCGACTTTAAAATCGAATTCGGACGTTTCCATGGAGAGATCATCCTTGCAGATGAGATTTCACCGGATACATGTCGTCTGTGGGATAAAGAGACCCATGAAAAACTGGACAAAGACCGTTTCCGCAGAGATATGGGAAATGTAGAAGACGCATATCAGGAAGTCTTCAGACGTATTGGAATTAAATAGAAGGAGTTCATCCATGAGTGATTTTGAAAAAGTGGTAACAGGGCTGGGAGAAGAATGCGGAGTATTTGGCGCATATGATATGGACGGACAGGATGTTGCGTCTTCCATTTATTACGGACTCTTTGCACTCCAGCACAGAGGTCAGGAAAGCTGCGGCATCGCAGTAACTGACACATACGGACAGCGCAAGGTGCTGTCACGTAAAGGGTTGGGGCATGTAGATGATGTGTTCAACGAAGAGACATTACGTGAATTGAAAGGCAATCTGGGAGTAGGACATGTACGGTATTCTACAGCGGGAGGTACCCGTGTGGAGAATGCACAGCCTCTGGTAATCAATTATGTAAAAGGAACTCTGGCTATCGCACACAATGGAAATCTGGTCAATGCAGTGGAGCTTCGGGAGGAATTGTCAAAGACAGGTGCAATTTTCCAGACGACTATTGATTCAGAGGTTATTGCTTATCATGTGGCAAGAGAGCGTCTGAATGTTTCTAAGGCAGAAGATGCAGTAAAAAATGCTATGAAGAAGATCAAAGGAGCCTATGCGCTGGTGATCAGCAGTCCGAGAAAGATGATCGGGGCAAGGGATCCGTTTGGATTGAAACCACTCTGTATCGGAAAACGGGACAATACGTATTTTCTGGCATCTGAAAGCTGTGCGATCGCAGCAGTCGGGGCAGAGTTTGTAAGAGATGTCCTTCCGGGTGAGATCGTAAGTATTACAAAGCATGGCATGTCTTCGGACATGAGTATGGCGCTGCCGGAAGAAAAACGTGCGAGATGTATTTTTGAATATATTTACTTTGCAAGAACAGACAGTACGATCGATGGAGTCGGAGTCTATCATTCCAGAATTGTTGCTGGAAAAGCACTGGCACAGTCTTATCCGGTAGAGGCAGATCTGGTGGTTGGTGTTCCAGATTCCGGCCTTGTGGCTGCCATGGGATATTCACAGCAGTCCGGGATTCCTTATGGAACCGCGTTTCATAAAAACAGTTATGTAGGACGTACATTCATTAAGCCGAAACAGAGTGAGCGTGTGTCCAGTGTGAAGATCAAGCTGAACGTGATTCCGGAAGTGGTAAAAGGGAAGCGGATCGTTATGGTGGATGATTCCATTGTTCGAGGAACGACCTGTGCAAATATCATCAAGATGTTAAAGAAAGCAGGAGCGACAGAAGTACATGTGAGAATCAGTTCTCCGCCGTTTTTACATCCGTGCTATTTCGGAACAGACGTGCCGTCTAATGAGCAGCTGATCGCGCACTCTCATACAACAGAGGAGATCCGTGAGATGATCGGAGCAGACTCTCTGGGCTATATGGAAGTAGAAAAATTAAAAGATATGGTAGGCGATCTGAAGTTTTGTGATGCCTGCTTTACAGGAAATTATCCGATGGAGGTGCCGGGAGAAGATATCAGTCTGGCATTTGAATAGGAAAAAAGGAGAATACGATTATGAGCAATGACCGTTATGTAAGTCCGTTGTCCGAGCGCTATGCAAGCCGTGAGATGCAGTACATCTTTTCACCGGACAAAAAGTTCAGAACCTGGAGAAAACTCTGGATCGCACTGGCAGAGACAGAAAAAGAACTGGGACTGAATATTACAGACGAGCAGATAGAAGAATTGAAAGCGCATGCGGAGGACATCAATTACGATGTTGCAAAAGAGCGTGAGAAAGTAGTAAGACATGATGTTATGTCACATGTGTATGCATATGGTGTGCAGTGTCCGAAAGCGAAAGGAATCATCCATCTGGGAGCAACCTCCTGCTATGTAGGGGACAATACAGATATGATCGTAATGTCAGAGGCTTTAAAGCTGGTGAGAACAAAACTGGTCAATGTGATCGCAGAACTGGCAAAATTTGCAGATGCACAGAAATGTCAGCCGACACTTGCATTCACACATTTCCAGCCGGCTCAGCCAACTACGGTAGGAAAGAGAGCGACTCTCTGGCTGCAGGAATTTGAGATGGATCTGGAAGATCTGGATTATGTTCTGGGAAGTTTAAAACTTCTTGGATCCAAAGGAACGACAGGAACCCAGGCAAGCTTTCTGGAGCTGTTTGACGGAGATCAGGAGACGATTGATAAGATCGATCCAATGATCGCAGAAAAGATGGGATTTAAGGCATGTTATCCGGTATCCGGACAGACTTATTCCAGAAAAGTGGATACAAGAGTATTGAATGTACTGGCCGGAATTGCGGCAAGTGCGCACAAATTCTCTAATGACATCCGACTTCTTCAGCATTTGAAAGAAGTGGAAGAGCCGTTTGAGAAGACACAGATCGGTTCTTCTGCCATGGCATATAAGAGAAACCCGATGAGAAGTGAAAGAATCGCGTCTCTTTCCAGATATGTGATGATCGATGCATTGAATCCGGCAATCACCTCTGCGACGCAGTGGTTTGAGAGAACACTGGACGATTCTGCAAACAAGAGACTGAGTGTGCCGGAAGGATTTCTTGCAATCGACGGAATCCTGGATCTGTGCCTGAATGTTGTGGACGGGCTTGTAGTATATCCGAAAGTCATCGAGAAACGTCTGATGTCAGAACTTCCGTTTATGGCGACAGAGAATATCATGATGGATGCGGTAAAAGCCGGAGGAGACAGACAGGAGCTGCATGAGAGAATTCGTGAGCTTTCCATGGAAGCCGGACGCAATGTCAAAGAAAAAGGTCTGGACAACAATCTTCTGGAGTTGATCGCAGCGGATCCTGCGTTCAACATGAGTCTGGAAGAGCTGAAAGAGACGATGGAACCGCAGAAATATGTAGGTCGTGCGAAAGAGCAGGTAGAGTCGTACTTAAATAATGTGATTTATCCGCTTCTGGAGGAAAATAAAGAAATTCTCGGAGTAAAAGCTGAGATCAATGTTTAGTTTTGCCATAACAGGCAAAGGAGAAGGAGTGTTGCAAAAGAGCAGCATTCCTTTTTCGCATACCAAAGAAAAAGCAGGGAGAATGGAAAAAGAATGAGAACAAGTGGCGATTGCGTTTGGGAGAAACAGCATATCTGGAACATACCGGATGGATTAAAGAAAGTGATTGCAGGAGTTGTGACGGTCAGCCTTTTGGTTGGAATCGGTGATGCCGTCAGTATGGTACCGTTACAGGAAGATATGAGGTCATATGCTGCGACTGCGGGTGAAACGATACGATGGAGTGTTCCGATCCGGTTGGGACAGATGGTAAAACAGGAGAGTATCCGGACCTATACACTGGCAGAAATGGAGAAACATGTGCAGATAGAAACGGAGAAAGTAGCTGAAGCTTCGTCAGCCATGCCACAAGAAGAAGCGGTAGAACCGGTGGAGACAGTGCAGAGTCAGACCATACAGCCAGTGATTCCTGAGACGATGCCGGAAGAAATTGTGAATACCTTACCAGGGGAAGATATGACACAGGAAGAGTCTCCGGCAGAGGCGTATATATATTATCAGGGGTTCAAAATTGATCAGGAGGGAATGATCTGTGGATTTGACCCTGCAAAAAGCGAGATGATGGATGGATATCTGGAACTGCCGTCAGAAAATTGTATTGGAATTCGAAGAGGAACGTTTTCGGGAGTTGGAACCGGCATTTTTGAAATTTATATTCCGGAGAATATTCAGAATATAGAAAACGGTGCGTTTTCTGAACTGGGAGAACTGACATGGATCGAAGCAGGAGGCACAGGTGAATATACGGCAAGAGATGGGATTTTATTTTCCGGAACAGAGCTGGCAGCGTTTCCTGCCGGAAGAACTGGAATTTTTGAGATGCCCAAGGATGTGACTTCGATCCGTGCATCTGCATTTGCCAATACAAACCTGGATAAAATAGATATGAGAAACTGTATTTCGATTTTGTGTGATGAAGGAATATTCGGAGACGGGGCAGGCTGCGAGATCATGGAGGGGAAGAATGGAATATAAACAGATATTGAATATTGCGGTTCTTGCAGGAGAAATCATGCTCAGAAGTGGAGCGGAGACCTATCGTGTGGAGGATACCATGAAGCATATTCTCAACACCGCGGGAACAGAAGTGGCAGAGGCATTTGTTATGATGACAGGGATTGTTGCTACTTTGGATAATCCGGACATGGAAATGCTCACCGCTATGCGCAGAGTTCATGACCGCGGGACGAATATGCATCGTATTGTGCAGGTAAATGAAATATCCAGAAGATACTGCAGGGGAGAGATGACAGTTGAGGAAACATATAAAGAGTTGAAACAGATCAAGGGAAAACAGTATTCAGTGGCGGTATATAATCTGGCGACGATTCTGGTTCCGGTCGGGTTTGCTCCTCTTTTTGGAGGGGGAGTGAAAGAGACTCTGGTCTCTGCGGCAGTAGGATGTATCCTGGCATTTTTGATTACACTGGGCAAAAAAATCCAGATGAGCAGCTTTATTTTGAATGCAATCTGTGCATTCGGGGTAGCAGTGACAGCTGCCTGTGTGAATAGGGTTACATCCGGCTGGAATCTGGATATTGTGATCATCAGTTCTCTGATGCCCCTGGTGCCAGGCGTAGCGATCACCAATGCGATCCGGGATACGCTGCGGGGGGATTATATTTCCGGAGGCGCCAGGATACTGGAGGCATTTTTGACAGCAGCTGCAATCGGGCTTGGAGCAGGTACCGGGATGATTTTTGTAGGAGGTATCGTATGAGTGTGTTGATGGGAGTGGTGGGAAGTTTTGTTGCGATCATTGCGTTTTCTGTACTTTTGGAGACACCCGGAAAATATCTGTGGCAGACGGGTGTGGTCGGAGCAATAGGAGGCGGTGTTTATCTGCTTTGTACACACCGTGGAGTGGATGTGGTGCCGGCTTCTTTCTTTTCTGCGCTGGCGATTGCGTTTATGGCACATCTTTTTGCAAGGATTTTCAAAGCGCCGGTGACGGTGTTTCTGATTGCAGGAATCCTGCCGACCGTGCCGGGGGCCGGAATGTACAGAATTGCCTATTCTATCGTTGCCAATGACAGGGCAGGATGTGCCTATTATCTGCTGCAGACACTGGAGATTGCGGGGATGATTGCACTGGCAATTTTTATTGTGGATGCCATTTTCCGGGTTCACATCCCCTTGTCAAGGCGGAATAGTTAAGATATAATAGAAAAGATGACGTAAATAGAAAATGGAGAAGATAAAGATGAGTAAAGTAAGAACAAGATTTGCACCAAGTCCGACAGGACGGATGCATGTAGGAAATCTGCGTACAGCATTATATGCATATTTGATCGCAAAACACGAGGGTGGAGACTTTATCCTCAGAATTGAAGATACAGACCAGGAGAGATTCATGGAAGGAGCACTGGACATCATTTACCGTACTCTGGAAAAGACAGGTCTCATTCACGATGAAGGACCGGACAAGGATGGTGGATATGGTCCGTATGTGCAGAGCGAGAGAAATGCTTCCGGAGTGTATTTGAAGTATGCAAAGCAGCTGGTAGAGCAGGGCGACGCGTATTACTGCTTCTGTGATAAAGCACGCCTGGATTCCCTGAAGACTTCTGTTTCTGAAGACGGAACAGATATCGTTGTGTATGACAAGCACTGCCTGGGGCTGAGCAAAGAAGAGGTAGAGGCCAATCTGGCAGCAGGAAAACCTTGGGTGATCCGTCTGAACGTACCGAATGAGGGAACAACCACATTCCACGATGAGATTTACGGAGATATCACGGTTCCGAATGCAGAACTGGATGATATGATCCTGATCAAATCCGATGGATTCCCGACTTACAATTTTGCGAACGTGATCGATGACCATCTGATGGGAATCACACACGTTGTCCGCGGAAATGAATATCTTTCCTCTGCACCGAAATACAACCGTCTGTATGAGGCATTTGGATGGGAGATTCCGGTTTATGTACACTGTCCGTTGATCACGGATGAGAACCATAAAAAACTAAGTAAACGCTGCGGACATTCTTCCTATGAAGATCTGATCGAGCAGGGATTCCTTTCAGAAGCAGTGGTCAACTATGTGGCACTTCTTGGATGGAGCCCGTCGGACAACCGCGAGATCTTTTCGCTGGAGGATCTGGTAGAGGCATTTGATTACCGCCATATGAGCAAGTCACCGGCTGTATTCGATCCGGTAAAACTCAAATGGATGAACGGGGAATACATGAAAGCCATGGAGGAAGACAAGTTCTATGAGATGGCAGAGCCGTATCTGAAAGAAGTCATCACAAAAGACTATGATCTGAAAAAGATTGCGAAGATGGTGAAGACCAGAATTGAAATCTTCCCGGATATTAAAGATCAGATCGATTTCTTTGAAGAGCTGCCTGAGTATGACACTGCTATGTATACACACAAGAAGATGAAGACAAATGCAGAGAATTCTCTGGAAGTTTTAAACGATGTCCTTCCGATCCTGGAAGCACAGGAAGATTACAGCAATGACGCGTTGTTTGAAACATTAAAAGGATATGTAACAGAAAAAGGAGTGAAGATCGGATTTGTAATGTGGCCGATCCGAACAGCGGTATCCGGAAAACAGAACACACCGGGCGGTGCGACAGAACTGATGGAAGTTCTCGGAAAGGAAGAATCCTTAAAGAGAATCCGTGCCGGTATCGCATTACTCCAGGCAAATTAGAAAGAGGTATTTATGAGTTTTAATCAGGCTCAGCAGGAGGCGGTCTCTCACAATGAGGGACCGTGTCTTGTTCTTGCGGGACCGGGTTCCGGAAAGACGCTCACGATCGTGGGCAGGATCCAGAAGCTGATCCAGACGTATCATGTAAGTCCGGAAGAGATTCTGGTCATCACATTTACCAAATATGCAGCAGTGGAGATGAAGAACCGCTTTTTTTCAGCGATGAAGGGGACTCGCCCTGCTGTCACCTTCGGAACATTTCATGGAATTTATTATGGGATTTTAAAGTGGGCATATCGGTTCGGACCGGAGAATATTCTGTCAGAGGAAGAAAAACGGCAGATGCTGCTTCAGATCGTCAACAGAAAAGAGATTGATGAATTTGAAGAGGAAGATTTCCTGAAAGAAATTATTTCTGAGATCGGGATCGTGAAAAACAACGGGCTGAAGATTGAAGAATATGAGACGACGATCTGCGGGAAGGAAACTTTCCGGGAGATATACAGAGAATACGAAAGAAAACGGAACGAAGAGCGGAAAATTGATTTTGATGATATGCTGCTGCTGTGCAGAGACCTGTTCATAAAACGGCCGGATATTCTGAAAAAATGGCAGGAGAAGTTTCGCTATATTCTGATCGATGAATTTCAGGATATCAATCAGGTGCAGTATGATGTCATCCGGATGCTTGCGGCGCCTGAAAACAATCTGTTTGTGGTAGGAGATGATGACCAGTCGATCTATGGATTTCGCGGAGCGGATTCCAGACTGATGTTTCAGTTTCAGAAGGACTTTCCAGATGCAAAACAGCTTCTCCTGGATGTAAACTACCGGTCTTCGAAAAATATTGTCAAAAATTCTCTGAAAGTGATCGCAAACAACGAGGTACGGTTTGACAAAAAAATCCGGGCATGGAAAGAAAGTGGGGAGACACTGCATGTACAGGAAGTGAAAGATCCGGTGGAGGAAGCTTCTTATGTGGTGGAACAGATCAAAAAACAGATGGAAACAGGAATTTTGGCAGAGGAAATCGCAGTACTCTTTCGTGTTCACACAGATGCGAGGGCGGTTGTGGAAGCTCTGATCGATGAAAAGATTCCATTCCAGATGCGGGAACATCTGCCGAATCTGTACAATCATTTTATTGCAAAAGATATTATGGCATATTTCAGGCTGGCAATGGGGCAGCGTGAGCGCAAAGATTTCCTGCAGGTCATGAATCGTCCGAAACGGTATCTGGGAAGAGACTGCCTCCCGGGAAGAGTGGTTTCTTTTGAGGAGATGCGGAAATTCTATTGTGATAAAGAGTGGATGCAGGACCGGATCGACCAGTTTGAATGGGATTTGAAAATGCTTGCGAAAATGGCTCCATATGCGGCAATCCAGTATTTGAAGAAAAAAATCGGATATGACGAATTTCTGCGGGAATATGCGACTACGAAAAACATGAAAGCTGCGGATTTAAGAGAAGTACTCTCTGAGATTGAAGAGGCGGCAAAGCCGTTTCAGACGATGGAAGAGTGGTTTGTCCATGTGGAAGAATATACGGAAGCACTGAAAAAGAAAGAACAGCAAAAAGAACAGAACCAGGAGGGTGTCCGTCTGATGACATTGCATGCGTCCAAAGGGCTGGAGTTTCATACGGTGTTTTTGATCGAGGCAAACGAGGGACGAATTCCTTATCAGAAAGCAGAGAAAGAGCAGAATGTAGAAGAAGAGCGCAGGCTGTTCTATGTGGGAATGACCCGGGCAAAAGATGTGCTGAAAATCACATATGTGAAAATAAAAAACGGAAAGGAGATCTCTCCTTCCCGCTTTGTAGAGGAACTGTTCGAGGGCGTCTGACTTACTCAGCGTCAAGATCGATCTCGTCAAATTCCAGGGAATCCATCCACTCATCGAATTTGTCGGCAGCAGCATCGTACTCGTCGTCATCTTCGATGTTTTCCAGGTTCGGCTCACCGTCTTCTGTCTCAGAGAAACGGTAGATGTACACATCGCTTTCTTCGGACTCTTCTCTGTTCTCATCGAGCGGAAGGAGTGCGATGTACTGTCTGCCGGCTGCTTCGTAGATCGTCAGGACGGCACACTCCAGTGTCTCGTCATTGTCCAGTGTCAGAGTAACTGTTACACCTTCGTTTTCATTCATTGTTTCATTCATGTTTTCGCTCATAGCACGTTCTCCTTTTTTCTTGATATGCCTACTCTAACAAAAACCAGAGGAAAAAGCAAGAAAAACATCAGGTTCTTTCTATTGACAATGCTGAAAAACAGGGTAGAATAAAATAGATTATGCATATATGTTGGAAAAACAGAGTCTTAGCAATCAGGAGGACAATAGATGAAGAGAAAAATTTTGGGAGTCTTTGTGACAGTTATGTTCGGTTGTATGGTACTTTCCGGATGCAAAAAGAATGTGGGTACACCGGAAGATAACGCTGTAGTAGAAAATGAGGACGAGCAGGCACAGGATACAGAAACATCAGAAGGGCACACATTTGGCTACAGCTGCATTGATATTTATAATCCATATTATGATGTTGTAAAAGAATCGATCCGAGGGGAACTGGAAGCAAAGGGAGATACCCTGGTGGTAAAAAATCCGGACGGAGATGTGAATAAGCAGATCCAGCAGATTCAGGAGATGATCGATGAAGGAGTGGATGCAGTCTTTCTCGCACCGGTAGACTGGGAAGCGATCAAGCCTGCGCTGGAAGCCCTGGATGAGGCAGATATTCCGGTCATCAATGTGGATACGCAGGTGAAGGACACAGATCTGACAGCTGCGTATATCGGCTCTGACAATAAAAATGCAGGTGCAGTCTGCGGTGAGAATTTGAAGACACAGTGCCCGGACGGCGGAAAAGTAGTGCTTTTGGAATGCCCGTCCCAGAACTCAGTGAATGAGCGTATCACAGGATTTGAAGAAGCGATCAAAAATGCAGGATTTGAAGTAGTGGCGCGTGCAGATGCCGGCGGCACCAAGGAGAGTGCAAAGGAGAAAATGGCACAGATTTTGGCAGAAAATCCACAGGTAGATGCTGTGATGTGCGGAAATGATCAGATGGCACTCGGTGCACTTCAGGCAGCAAAAGAGGCAGGAAAAAGCAGTCTGAAGATTTATGGAGTGGACGGCTCACCGGAGATGAAAAGTGAACTTACAGATGAAAAGTCAATGATCGCCGGGACCGGAGCGCAGTCTCCGATCAATGTTGGAAAGCAGGCGGCAAAGATTGGCGAGGCTATTTTGAATGATGAGGATTATGAGAAAACAACGTATATCGATACATTTTTTATCGGGAAAGATAATGTTGAGATGTATGGAACAAATGGCTGGCAGTGAGGAATAAATATATGAAAAAAACAGAAGGATATCCACAGCCTTTTGGAGCTTCCAGAAGAGGCAGAAGTGTGAATCTTGCAGTATGTGTTCCAAAAGACGTATCTTGCGAACTGCTCTTGTATAAAAAGGGCGAAAGCGAACCAGATCAGGTAATCGAAATGCCGGCAGAAGAAGGAATCGGAGAAGTCCGCTTCCTGGCGCTGGAAGATCTGGAGGAAACCCAGTATGAGTATAATTACAGAATTGACGGAACGGTCTGTCTGGATCCTTACGTGAGAGAGATCGCGGGACATAAAATGTTCGGTACCGGCTGGGAATTCAACCGGCATCAGATAAGAGGAAGATTTCTGCAGAGAGGATATGACTGGGAAGGGGATAAAAGACCACAGATTCCTGTGCAGGATGTGATCGCGTATAGTCTGCATGTAAGAGGCTTTACGATGCACTCTTCCTCCAGAGTAAAGCATAAAGGGACATTTCTGGGTGTCCGGGAAAAATTACCATATTTGAAAGAGCTTGGCATCAATCAGATTCAGTGTATGCCGGTGTATGAGTTTCAGGAAGATATGGGAAGCTACCGGAATTACTGGGGCTATGGCACAGGATATTATTTTGCACCGAAAGCCGCATATGTAGCTTTTGATGATGCACAGACAGAATTAAAAGATCTGGTAAAAGCGTGCCACAAAGCAGGAATCGAAGTTGTTCTGGAAATGCCGTTTACAGAAAAGATTCTTCCCCAGACTGCGTTGGAATGTCTTCGTTTTTATCTTCTGGAGTATCATGTGGATGGGTTTGTGGTGAATCCTTACAATGTGCCATGGGACAGTCTGAATGCGGATCCGATCTTAAAGGGAGCAAAGATCTTCAAAAAAGAAGAGGGCTTCCAGAACAGTATGCGCAGGTTTTTAAAGGGAGATGAAGGCATGGTCAGAGAAGTGATACGACAGCTCTGCCGCCGGACCCCAGAAGACGGCTGCTGTAATTACATTACTTCACATACAGGGTTTACACTCTGTGACCTGGTCTCTTATGACGGGAAGCATAATGAGGCAAACGGAGAGCGCAATCAGGACGGTCCGGATTATAATTACAGTTGGAACTGCGGTACGGAAGGACCAAGCAGAAAAAGAAGTGTGATGACACTTCGCAAAAATCAGATGAAGAATGCTTTTCTTCTGCTTCTGCTTTCGCAGGGAACACCATGCATTCTGGCGGGAGATGAGTTTGGAAACACACAGGATGGGAATAACAATGTGTATTGTCAGGACAATGAGACCGCATGGCTGAACTGGGGAAGACAGAAAAGTTATGAAGATCTGTTTCGATTTGTGAAACGATTGATCGCCCTTAGAAAATCCAATCCTGTCTTTCATCAAAGACAGGCACTGCTTGGCCTGGATCGGACAGCGTGCGGGATTCCGGATGTCTCTTATCACGGAGAAAGTGCATGGCAGGTACAGGATGCAGTAGTCAGCAGACAGCTTGGAGTTCTCTACAGCTGGGAAGATACATTTTGGTTTGTCGCATATAATATGCACTGGGAAGCACACGAATTTGCTCTTCCGGCTCTGAAAAAGGAAATGAAATGGTATCAGGTTGCAGGAACAGAAGAGGTGCCAGATGAGGCAGAGTGTCTGAAAGAGCAGAAGATGATAGAGGTAAAGGCAAGGACAATAATTCTGCTGCAAGGCAGATAGAAAGGAAATTCAGAGATGAACGCACTCCGACATTTTGGTACGATCACAAAACATAAGCTCCTTGTGATGAAGGCATGCTTTCAGGTAGGTTTGTACAGACAGGGGCTGCTCCATGATCTGTCAAAATACGGATGGACAGAGTTTCGTGTGGGGTGTCGATATTACCAGGGAACCAGAAGTCCGAATAATGCAGAGCGGGAGGAAAAGGGGTATTCTTCTGCCTGGCTGCATCATAAAGGGCGCAATAAGCATCATTATGAATACTGGATTGATTACGGAACGCATGGTGCCGTGCTCGAAGGAATGAAAATGCCGGTCAATTATGTGGTGGAGATGTTTCTGGACCGAATTGCTGCAAGCAAGGTATATCGCGGAACTGCCTATACAGACCGGGATCCTCTGGATTATTTCCTGGGAGGGAAAGGGCAGTATCTGATGCATGAGGAAACAGAAGCGCTGCTTGAAAAACTGTTGATCATGTTGGCAAAACAGGGTGAGGAGAAAACTTTTTTGTATATCCGGCAGGAAGTTTTAAAAAAAGGTGATAAAAAATCAGGGTGTAAAGCATGATGCTTTACACTCTGATTTTTTGCAGTAAAACTTTTGTTTTTGGAAGCCAAAACTGAACCATAGGTCCTGTCAGAAAAATGGCGATAATTGTTCCGACACCAACTGTACCGCCAAGGATAAATCCGAGGCTTACAAAGAAAGCATCACATCCCATTCGTATCCAGCGAAATTCAATCCGTTCGAGTTTGTCGGAGAGGATGATGGCAACCAGGTCATTCGGTCCGGTGCCGGCATTGCTGTTGATTACAACAGACATTCCCAAAGAGAGAATCGCACATCCGACCAGAACGCTGATGATACGAACCGGCATTCCTGAAGAAGCATTGATGTATTCTTTGAAACACCAGGTGAAAAAGTCAATGATAGGGCCTCCGCAAAATGCACAGACAATGGTTCCGGGTTTGACATATCCTTTGGTTGTTAACAACATCAGAACCATCAAAATACACAGAACAATGACGTGCACAGTTCCGACAGACAATCCTGCAACCCGGGATAACCCCTGAATAAATACTGTGAAAGTATCGGTGCCAAGTGCCGAGAGCAAAAAGAGCGTAACACCAAGATGCGCAATGATCAGCCCCAAAAGAAGAACCAGGAGTGCACGAATCCAGTCGGTGATACTTCGCTGGGAAGTATCAGATGCAAATGTTTGTTTTTTTCCCATGATATGCTCCTGTTCTATTGTGGATAAACGAGTTGCTCTTCGGTGATTTTATTCAAAACCTGAGTCAGGTATTTTCGTGCAACAAATCTGGCCATCGGCAGATTCATATCCAGAAAGTTTCCGCAGTCTTTTGCACAGGCTCCGGGAACTTCCTGATCGTAAGATGCGATAAAAGCAAACATCTCTTTCATCAAAGGAAGAATATCGCAGGATTCATAATCACCGATAAGAAGCAGATAGAATCCGGTGCGGCATCCCATTGGTCCGAAATAGAGTGTTTTTGGGCCATATTCTGCATGGTTGCGAAGAAAGGTAGCGGCAAGATGCTCGATGGTATGTACTTCTGCAGTATTTAGAACAGGTTCTTCATTGGGATTTGTGATACGGATATCAAACGTGGTAACCGGGGTATCTCCTGCAAGATCTTTTCTGGAAACGTAAAGTCCCGGAGTCAGTTTGATGTGATCGATCGTAAAGCTTGTAATTTTTTCCATGGTAATCTCCTTGTTTTTTTATGTGTCATTATTATAGACAAAATCAGGCGAATTTGCAAGCGGAAAGGAACAAAGAACGGTTGACGGGAGACAGGAAATATGCGTATACTAAGGGACAGAGTGATCGGATAAAAGAACATATCTTAGGAGGAAAACAACGGTGAGATTATATATGGTACGACATGGCGAAACGGATTGGAATAAAGCGAAGAAAGTGCAGGGGAGAGCAGATATTCCTCTCAATGCATATGGAAGAGAACTGGCAGAAAAGACAGCAGAAGGACTGCGGGGGATTTCTTTTGATCTGGCGTATACGTCCCCTTTATCCAGAGCAAAAGAAACAGCACAGATTGTTTTGCAGGGGAGAAAGATCCCCTTGATCGAGGAACCTCAGATACAGGAGATCTGCTTTGGTGATTATGAAGGCATTGTGTACCGAGGAGAAGGTCTGGATCCGCAGAGTGCGGAGTTTGTGAAGTTCTTTGATGATACTGCAAATTACATCCCAAAGGGAGAGGGTGAGTCCGTTGGACAGTTGATGGAGAGAGTGGACGGCTTTCTGAAAGCGTTATATCAAAATCCAGAATTGCAGGATAAGATGATTTTGCTTTCTACGCATGGTGCTGCAGTCACGGCAATGAAAAACTGTATCAAAAATGAATGGAGTCCGGCAAAATTCTGGCAGATGGGAGTGCCAAAGAACTGTGCGGTGACGATCGTGGAAGTAGAGGGGGGCATCCCCAAAATTATCGAAGAAGATAAACTATATTATTAAAACAAAAATACGGAAAGAACCCAACATCCGGGGATTCTTTCCGTATTTTTAATGTTCTAATCTTCCTCTTCTGTCTCGACAGTGTAAGTCTGGCGCTTTCTTGCCATCTCATCGCTTTCGAGATATTCGTCATAAGTTGTGATCTTATCGATCAGTTTTCCGCCCGGTACGATCTCCATGATACGATTTGCAGTCGTCTGCACGATCTGGTGGTCACGGGAAGTAAATAAGAGTACTCCCGGGAATTTGATCATACCGTTATTGAGCGCAGTGATGGATTCCATATCCAGATGGTTGGTAGGTTCATCTAATAACAGAACATTTGCGCCGGAAATCATCATCTTGGAGAGCAGGCAGCGTACCTTCTCACCACCGGAGAGGACTTTTAATCTCTTCACACCATCTTCTCCGGAGAAGAGCATTCTTCCGAGGAACCCCCGCACATAGGTGGCATCCTTGTTTTCAGAGTACTGTGTCAGCCATTCTGTGATGGTGTAATCGTTATCGAACTCTCCGCCGAAGTCTTTCGGGAAGTAAGCCTGTGAAGTCGTGATTCCCCATTTGTAAGTACCTTCATCCGGTTCCATCTCACCGATCAGGATTTTGAACAGAACTGTTTTTGCAAGCTCATTTCCGCCTACAAATGCAACCTTGTCATCGTGGTTCAGTGTAAATGTCAGGTTGTCCAGAATCTTGACTCCGTCGATGGTTTTGGAAAGTCCTTCCACGGTCAGCACTTCGTTTCCGATGTCACGGTTTGGACGGAAATCAATGTAAGGGTATTTACGGCTGGATGGTTTGATCTCATCCAGTTCAATTTTTTCCAGGGCACGTTTTCTGGATGTTGCCTGTTTGGATTTGGAAGCATTGGCGCTGAACCGGGAAATAAAGTCCTGCAGCTCTTTGATCTTTTCTTCTTTCTTTTTGTTGGCTTCTTTCATCTGACGGATCAGAAGCTGGCTGGATTCATACCAGAAGTCGTAGTTTCCGGCATAGAGCTGGATCTTTCCATAGTCGATATCCGCGATCTGTGTGCAGACCTTGTTTAAGAAGTAACGGTCATGGGATACCACAATGACTGTGTTCTCAAAGTTGATCAGGAACTCTTCCAGCCATGCGATCGCATCCAGATCCAGGTGGTTGGTCGGCTCGTCAAGAAGCAGGATGTCAGGATTACCGAACAAAGCCTGAGCAAGAAGAACCTTTACCTTTTCTGCACCCTTTAAGTCTTTCATGTATTTGTAGTGGAGGTCTGTCTCAATGCCGAGTCCGTTGAGCAGAGTTGCAGCGTCAGATTCTGCTTCCCAGCCGTTCATGGTTGCGAATTCTGCTTCCAGCTCACTTGCTTTGATTCCGTCCTCATCTGTGAAATCTTCTTTTGCATAGATGACTTCTTTTTCTTTCATGATCTCGTACAGACGTGCATTCCCCATGATGACGGTGTCCAGTACCAGATATTCATCGTATTTGTAGTGATCCTGCTGCAGGAAAGAAAGACGCTCTCCGGGAGTGATGTTTACTTCCCCTTTGGTAGGCTCGATCTGTCCGGACAAAATCTTTAAAAAAGTAGATTTTCCGGCACCGTTGGCTCCGATCATACCATAACAGTTGCCTTCGGTAAATTTAATATTGACATCTTCAAACAGCGCTTTTTTCCCGACGCGCAGAGTGACATTGTTTGCACTAATCATATTTTTTACTCCTTATTTATTATATAAAGTAATAATTCCAACGCTTATCTTAACATGAGAACCCACGACATGGCAAGGTCAGGAGTATGCTTTCTATGAAATAAACAAAGAAATATTGTGTTTTTGCAAAAATTTAACAGGATTAGGAGTTTGCGAAAAAGTGGAAAAAGTATATAATGGAACAAAGAAAGTGAGGGATGGATATGCAAAAAGCAACTTTGGTATTAGAAGGCGGAGCAACAAGAGGCGTATTTACATCGGGAGTACTGGATTATCTGATGGAGCAGGAGTTTTACACTTCTCATGTGATCGGTGTTTCGGCAGGAGCCTGCAATGCGGTGGACTATGTGTCAAGGCAGCCCGGACGGACAAGAGACTGTATGATCCCCACAGATAAGAATCTGTCCTATTATTACGGGGTGCGTAAATTTATAAAAGAAAAAAGTCTGATGAATATGGATATGATTTTTGATATTTATCCAAAACAGATTTATCCCTTTGATTTTGACACCTATTTTCGATCAGAGATGAACTGTGAGCTGGTCACGACAAACTGTGTGACGGGAAAAGCGGAGTACATGGATGAGGCGCAAGATCCCGACAGGCTGATGAAAATCTGCCGGGCATCCTCCAGTATGCCGCTGCTTTGTCCGATTGTAAATATCGATGGGATCCCGTATCTGGATGGAGGACTTGCGGATTCTATTCCGATTCGGAGAGCGATGGATATTGGAAATGAGAAGATCATCGTTGTTCTGACAAGAAATCGGGGATATCGCAAGAAGGCGGTTTCAAAAGCGGTGGAAAAGATGTATCGCAGAGCCTACAGATCTTATCCGAATCTTCTGCGGACTCTTTTGCGGCGTGCACCGTATTACAACCGGACGCTGAATGAGCTGGAGAATCTGGAGAGAGAAGGAAAGATTTTTGTGATCCGGCCGCAGGTAAAGCCGGTGTCCAGACTGGAGAGAAGTCAGGAGCATCTGATGGCATTTTATCATCACGGATATGATCTGATGGAAAGAGAGTATGACCGTCTCATGGAGTATCTCGAAAAATAGGTATATTTTGCATGGAAAACATGATACAATGTGGAGTATTCATGTGAAACCGGCAGAAGGAGAAACATATGAAAAAAGAAATTTTGAATTACACACAGAACAGGGAATTATCGTGGCTGCGCTTTAATCAGAGAGTGCTGGAAGAAGCGCAAGATGAAAGTGTTCCGCTTCTGGAGAGGATGAAATTTGTATCGATCTTCACCAGTAACCTGGATGAGTTTTTTATGATTCGGGTAGGAAGTCTCTACGATATGGCATCTGTGGACAGCAAGACATTAGACAGCAGATCGGGGATGACTCCGAAAGAACAGTTAGATAAGATTTATGAGGCAGTGGCCCCGCTTTATAAAGAGCGGGATAAGACGTATGCGGAGATAAAAAAACAGCTGCATCCATACGGGGTCTGTGGGCTGGATTTCAAAGAGCTGGAGGCACAGGAAAAAAAGTATGTCAAACATTATTTCAAAGAACAGGTGCTTCCACTGCTTTCCCCACAGATCGTAGACGCAAATCATCCGTTTCCACATTTGCTCAATAAAGAACTGTATGTGATCGCAACGCTTCGTTTTGAAGAGAAAAAAATGATGGGGATCGTTCCTGTTCCTCAGTTTATTTCAGATGTGATTTATCTGCCGGGACATGACATTCGTTATATCCGGATGGAAAAAGTGATCATGGAGTATCTGGATCTTGTGTTTGAACAGTATCAGGTATCGGATATCACATACATCCGTGTCACAAGAAATGCGGACATTTCTCCTGACGATGAGAACTATGCGGACAATGAAGACTTTCGCTATATAATGAAGGAGACATTGAATAAGCGCAGAAGAATGGCAGTGGTACGTCTGGAAGTGGCCAATCCGCTGAATAAAGAGACAGAGAAATATCTCTGTGAGAAATTCAAAATTACGCCTGCCTGCATTTTTAGAACGAAAATTCCGATGAAACTGGATTATATCTTTTCAATTATGGATAAAGTACCTGTTTCCATGAAACGATCATTGGTTGATGTACCATTTGCTCCACAGCCTGCCGCACAGGTGGGAGAAGGAAGCGTGATGGCTCAGGTAAAGAAACGGGACATTCTTCTGTCCTATCCATATGAAAGCATGGATCCGTTTTTGAAGCTGATCAAAGAGGCATCCACAGATCCGGATGTGATGACCATTAAGATTACGATCTATCGTCTTGCCAAAAAGACAAGACTGGTAGAATATCTGTGTGCAGCGGCAGAAAATGGAAAAGAAGTGACCGCTCTGATCGAGCTGCGGGCCCGGTTTGATGAGCAGAATAATATTGAATGGTCAGAACGGATGGAAGAGGCCGGCTGCAGGGTACTTTATGGGTTTGACGGATATAAAGTACATTCCAAAATTTGTCTGATTACATACCGCAGTAAAAATGAGATCAAATATATCACACAGATCGGAACCGGAAATTACAATGAGAAGACCGCAAAATTGTACACGGATTATTCGCTGATGACTGCGAATCAGTCGATCGGAGAGGATGCAGCAGTATTTTTTAAGAATATGTCCATTGGGAATCTGGATGGAACCTATAAGAATCTGATCGTATCTCCGACCAGTTTGAAGCAGAAGGTTCTGGCGTTGATGGATGAAGAGATTCAAAGGGGCGAACAGGGACGGATTGTGATGAAGATGAATTCTGTGACGGATATGGATTTTATCCGGAAGGTGGCAGAGGCTTCCAGAGCAGGTGTGAAGGTGGATCTGATCGTGCGTGGAATCTGCTGTATTCTGCCGGGAATTGCACAAGAGACAGAGAATCTGACTGTGACCAGTATTGTAGGCCGCTATCTGGAACACCCGAGAGTGTTTGTGTTCGGCACGGGAGCAGAGCAGAAAGTGTACATCGGTTCTGCGGATATGATGACCAGAAACACGGAGAAACGGGTGGAAGTGGCATGTCCGATTCTCAACGAGGAGATCAAAAAACGGCTGGTGAGAAACCTGCATGTAATGCTTGCAGATAATGTCAAAGCAAGAGCGATGACAAGTGACGGAACCTACCGCAAAAAGAAGGTAGAAGGAAAAGCCATCAATTCACAGGAAATCTTCATGAAAGAAGCACTGATGGCAAAACGAGTGGAGAAGAAACCACAGAAACAGACGTTTCTTCAGAAGATGAGACGGTTGTTTCAGAAAGAATAGAATAAACAGAAAGATGATTGTATAAATAAGAATGGGGAAAGCAGTATATATCGCAGAAAAGCCAAGTGTGGCGCAGGAGTTTGCAAAGGCTTTAAAATTAAATGCAAAGCGAAAGGACGGGTATCTGGAATCAGAAGAAGCCATCGTAACCTGGTGTGTGGGACATTTAGTGACCATGAGTTATCCGGAAGTGTATGATCCGGCACTGAAAAAATGGAGTTTGAACACACTGCCGTTTCTTCCGCAGGAGTTTCAGTATGAAGTGATCCCGGGAGTGGCAAAGCAGTTCCAGATCGTCAGCTCCCTTTTAAACAGACAGGATGTGGACACGATCTACGTGTGTACCGACTCCGGACGGGAAGGAGAGTATATCTACCGGCTGGTGGAGCAGGAAGCACATGTGACAGGAAAACAAAGAAAACGGGTCTGGATCGATTCGCAGACGGAGGAGGAGATTCTTCGCGGGATCCGGCAGGCAAAGGACTTATCAGAGTATGATAATCTGAGCGCTTCGGCCTATCTCCGCGCAAAAGAGGACTATCTGATGGGGATTAATTTTTCCAGACTTCTGACATTAAAATACGGAAACAGTATTTCCGGATATTTGAAGACAAAGTATGCGGTAGTCTCAGTGGGACGGGTGATGACCTGCGTGCTGGGGATGGTAGTGCGAAGAGAGCGGGAAATCCGTGAATTTGTAAAAACACCATTTTATCGTGTGCTTGCGACTCTGGAAGCTGAGGGAAAAACATTTGAGGGAGAATGGAAAGCGGTCAAAGGCTCCCGCTATTTCGAATCGTTTGACCTATACAAAGAGAATGGATTCAAACAAAAAGAAAAGGCGCAGGAGCTGATCGCATATCTGAAGGAGAAAGAGCCTGTCACAGGACAGATAGCGGCGATCGAAAAGAAGAAAGAGAAGAAGAACCCACCGCTTCTTTATAATCTTGCGGAACTGCAGAATGATTGTTCCAAGCGGTTTAAGATCAGTCCGGATGAGACACTGCGGATCGTGCAGGAATTATACGAAAAGAAGCTGGTGACCTATCCGAGAACAGATGCCAGAGTGTTGTCTACTGCTGTTGCAAAGGAAATCAGTAAAAATCTGAACGGGCTGTCAAAATACGGGTCCGTGGCAGTATATTTAAAAGAAATCGCGGCTATGGGAACGTATAAGAACCTGGTAAAGACCCGTTATGTCAATGATAAACAGATTACCGATCATTATGCGATCATTCCGACTGGACAGGGACTTTCGGCACTTTCGTTGGTCTCCCAGGCGGCAAGGAATGTGTATGACTGTGTTGTAAAACGGTTTTTGAGTATTTTTTATCCGCCCGCTGTATATCAGAAAGTAGCGGTGACTGTAAAGATACGGGAGGAGAGCTTTTTCTCGAATTTTAAGGTTCTGGCAGAAGAAGGGTATCTGAAAGTAGCGGGAATTCCGCAAAATGCAGGAGAACAGAGTATGGATCCACAATTTTTCCAGGTGGTGCAGAATCTGAAAAAGGGGGCAGTCCTGCCGGTTTGTGCGCTGGATGTGAAGGAAGGAGAGACTTCTCCGCCGAAGCGCTACAATTCCGGATCCATGATCCTTGCAATGGAAAACGCGGGGCAGTTGATTGAGGATGAAGAGCTGCGTGCCCAGATCAAGGGAAGCGGTATCGGAACCAGTGCCACCAGAGCGGAAATTCTGAAAAAGCTGATCCATATCAAATATCTGAGCCTGAATAAGAAGACCCAGATCATCACTCCGACTCTTCAGGGAGAGATGGTGTATGATGTGGTGAACCAGTCCATTCGTTCGCTTTTGAATCCGGAACTGACGGCCAGCTGGGAGAAAGGGCTGACGTATGTGGCAGACGGAGAGATCACTCCGGATGAGTATATGCAGAAGCTGGATCATTTCATTATCAGCAGGACAGAAGGCGTAAAGCGGCTGAACAATCAATATCAGCTGAAAGGATTTTACGATGCGGCTGCAAAATATTATAAAAAACCGGTATCGTCAAACCGGACATCGCGCAAAAAAGAGAATTAAAAAGGAGAGAGTTAATTTATGAAAGAACTGACAGTAAAAGAACTTTATACATTGGATGAGACAATTGCAAAAGATATTTTTGAGGGAGTGACCTATCCGTGGGAAGTGCTTCCGAAAATCTCCCGATTTATTGTGGAACTGGGAAATACACTCAGCGAAGAGGAGTATGAAAAACAGGGAGAGAATATCTGGATCGCCAAAACAGCGAAAGTAGCAAAAAGCGCATCCATTACGGGACCGGCGATCATCGGAAAAGAAGCAGAGGTCAGACATTGCGCGTTTATCCGTGGCAATGCGATCGTGGGAGAAGGGGCAGTAGTCGGAAATTCGACAGAACTGAAGAATGTGATCCTGTTCAATAAAGTGCAGGTTCCGCATTACAATTATGTGGGAGACTCAATTCTCGGATACAAATCGCATATGGGTGCTGCATCTATTACATCCAATGTGAAGTCAGACAAGAAGCTGGTAATTGTAAAAACACCGGAAGGTGAAATCGAGACCGGATTGAAAAAATTCGGAGCTATGCTTGGCGATGAAGTAGAAGTGGGATGCGGAAGTGTCTTAAATCCGGGAACCGTTGTGGGAAGCCATACGAACATTTATCCGCTTTCTTCTGTGAGAGGATTTGTACCGGCGAAAAGCATTTATAAAAAACAGGGTGAAGTTGTAGAAAAACAATAGTGAGGGAAAATAAAATGAAAAAGATCGGGTTTATCGGAGTCGGGATCATGGGAAAATCCATGGTGCGGAATTTGAAAAAGGCAGGTTTTGATCTGCACATTTATGCAAGAACAAAAGCAAAGGTAGAAGATGTGATCGCAGAGGGTGTGACTTTTCATGACAGCATTGCAGACTGCGTGAAAGACTGTGAGGCAGTGATCACCATTGTGGGATTTCCGCAGGACGTGGAAGAAGTGTATTTCGATCAAGGGAATATTCTGGACAGCGCAAAAGAAGGTGCGTATCTGATCGATATGACAACCACCAGTCCGCAGATTGCCCAAAAGATTTATGAAGAGGGGAATAAGCGGGGATTTCATGTTCTGGATGCCCCGGTAACCGGAGGAGATACCGGTGCAAAGGCAGGAACACTTTCTATCCTTGTGGGTGGAGACAAAGAAGATTTTGAAGCATGTATGCCTCTGTTTGAAGCAATGGGAACCAATATTAACTACCAGGGAGCAGCAGGATGCGGACAGCACTGTAAGCTGGCGAATCAGATCATGATCGCAGGCGCGCTCTCCGGAGTATGTGAAGCACTTGCTTATGCACAGGCGAAAGGTTTGGATCTGCAGACAGTGCTTCATTCTGTGTCTACAGGTGCGGCAGGAAGCCGTCAGCTGGATCTGTTTGGACCGAAGATTCTGGAAGGAGATTACCGCCCGGGCTTCTTTATGAAGCATTTTATCAAAGATATGAAACTGGCGCTGATCGAATCCAATATAAGCGGTCTGGATCTCAATGTCTTAAGTCAGGTGCTGGCAGAGTATGAAGAGCTGCAGGCAGAAGGTCTTGGAGACGAGGGAACACAGGCATTGTTCAAATTGTATACACAGGAAAAAGCAGACGAATAAAGAGTTGACAAACAGAAAAGATTTTCGTATTATTGTATCAAATCAACAGTACAATGAACGGGAATCTTTTTTGCGTGATAAGCCGTAATTGGTGTGACCAGTAATGATAGATCCGTCAGACAGCTGCTGTGTCTGCACAGACAGGCTGTGAGCTGTGTAAAACACGATGGAGGAAATGATATGCTGGAAGTTCAGAAATTAAGTAAATCCTATGGAAAGTCTCTGGCGGTGGATGAGGTCAGTTTTTTTGTACCGAATGGTACAGTCGGGATCCTTCTGGGACCAAACGGAGCCGGAAAATCGACGATCATCAAAAGTATCGCAGGTCTGCTTCGGTATCAGGGGCGGATCGGAATTCAGGGACTTCCTGCCAGAAGTGTGGAGGCAAAGAGACAGTTTGCCTATGTTCCGGAGATGCCTGCCATGTTTGATGCACTCAGCGTCAGAGAACACATCGAATACATGAGAAAAGCTTACAACAGCGGGATTACGGATGAAGAGGTGGAAGCGCTGCTTGCCCGGTTTGACCTGGATGACAAGCAGGATAAACTGGGAAATGAGCTGTCCAAAGGAATGATGCAGAAGGTGAGTATCTGCTGTGCGCTTGCCATCAGGCCGAAAGTGCTGCTTCTGGATGAACCGATGGTGGGGCTGGATCCAAAAGCGATCAAAGAGCTTAAGGAGGTCGTGCTGGAACAAAAAGCTCTCGGAGTTACAGTACTGATCAGCACGCATATGCTGGAGATGGTAGAAGAGCTGTGGGATATGATGTTTGTGATGGAGAAGAGTAAGATCATTGGTTCTTACCGGAAGGATGAGGTGGGAGACAAGGATCTGGATGCGCTGTTCTTTGAAATGACAGGTGGTGAGAAATCGTGAGAGCGCTATTGTATCTGACAAAACGAAGTATGATCAACAATTTGAAAAAAGCAGTGAAAAAGCCGCTCACACTTCTGGTTGTGTTAGCCTGTGCGGCATATGCTGTTTTTCTGGCTGTGATGCTGGCAGAATTAGCAGTGCAGATGAAGTTTGACAGTGCAAAAGGAATGGTGATCATTCTGACAGTCTGGTCGTTGTATCTGTTTTTGCTGAATTTTATGTCATATGCATCCAGAAAAGGAATTCTCTTCCGCCCGGCACATGCACATTTTATCTTCAATGCGCCTGTGGATCCAAAGGTCGTGCTAATCCATGGAGCCTGGATGAATTATCTGAGCAGTGTGGTGTTCTTTCTGATATTTATTATCGCAGGAATTACAGTTTTTGATGTCAGTCCGTGGAGAATTCTGCTGTTTGCGGGAATCTGTATCTGTAATCTGGCACTGGAGATCAGCCTGATGGTCTGCCTGTATTCCAGTGAACGGATTTCGGAGAAGGCAAGAGAGTGGATCGGCCGTGGGATCAAGGTGTTTCTGCTTATGGTTACAGGACTGATCGTTCTGTATTTCTGGAAAAAAGGCGTATCTTTTGCAGCAGTTTCTGCATTTTTTGACTGGCCGATCCTGCGGATGATTCCAATTATCGGATGGGAGATTTCTGCATTTCATCTGATTCTTTTAAGTCCGGATCTGCTCAATGCTGCAGGGATGGTTCTGTACCTTCTGACGACGATCCTGCTTGTGATCCTGGCATACCGGATGCCGTGTAATGGAGATTATTATGAGGACGCGGCAAAATTTGCAGATACCTATGCAGAAATGATCAAGCGGAAGAAAAACGGCGAAATGGTCATGGGGCTGGAGGAGAAGAAGAAAAAATTCCGCCATATGACAGTCCGTTATCAGGCAGTCGGAGCAAAGGCAATCTTTTACCGCCAGCTTTTGGAATATCGAAAAGAAAGAACGTTTATTTTCTCGAAAATGACACTTTTGAATCTCGGGATAGGCATCGTTATGGCATTTGCGATGCGAGAGACAGCACAGGAAAGCGGGATTCCTCAGATTTTTCTGCTTGGAATTCTGGCGTATATGACTCTGATCTTCAGCGGATATCTTGGAAAGTGGGAGACTGAGATTAAAACACCCTATCTTTATCTGATTCCGGACAGTCCGGTGAAAAAGCTGTGGTACTCGACACTGATGGAGCATGTGAAAGCATTTGTAGATGGAGTTTTACTCTGTGTGCCCATCGGAATCTTGTGGAAGGTAAATGTTCTGGAAGTAATCCTGGGGATCCTGATCTACACGATACTTCAGGCGAACCGGATGTACAGTAAGGTGCTGGCACAGTGCGTGGTGGGAGATGTGCTTGGACGTACCGGACAGGATGTGGTGAGAGCTTTTTTCCAGATGTTCGTGCTGGGAATCGGGGTGATGGCCGCAGCGCTGGCAGGAATCTTTATAAGTATGGATTTAGTCTTTCCAATCGCTCTGATTTATAGTATGATAGTAACTGTGATAATCGGTCTGATCGCAGCCATCCGTTTTGATTCCATGGAACAGATGGCGTAGACGGATGAAGCTGCACAGTGAAGGTAAAAGACAGGAGGAAAAAAGATGCTGAATGATAATTTTGTGACCATGGAAATCGGCAAGGCAAAGCACATTGCGCTGGTTGCTCATGATGGAAAAAAGAAAGAACTTGTAGACTGGTGTGACAGAAATAAAGAGATTTTGAAAGGACATTTCCTGTGCGGAACAGGAACAACGGCAAAACTGATCTCAGAGCGTACGGGACTTCCTGTGAAAGGATACTGCAGCGGTCCTCTCGGAGGAGACCAGCAGATCGGAGCAAAGATCGTGGAAGGACAGATCGATTTTATGATTTTTTTATGGGATCCTCTGGAAGCACAGCCTCACGATCCAGATGTAAAAGCACTGCTTCGAATCGCGGTTGTTTATGATATTCCGATCGCGAACAACCTTTCTACAGCAGATTTTATGCTGCAGTCAAAATATATGAATACGTCTTATGAGCGTAAGATTGAGAATTTCAATAAGACGATCCAGGATCGCGTGAAATCTATGAAAGAGTCAAAATAAATTTCTGAGGATTTAAATGTGAAGATTCTTGTAAGCCATTTCGGAAACGAAATGGCTTTTTAGATTGAGAGGATAAGAAAATGGAGTATTTATATACGAAGATCAGCATTATGACAAATATAAAAATTTTTGGATGGGATTGTGAAACGGATGAAATCAGTTGTTATGGGGTATTAGCAGAGCAAAGCAATCCACTGATATTATCAGAAGAACTTCGCGAACTTCTGAAAAATCGAATCATGAACCAGAAAACACCGGTGATTTATCAGGATGAGAATAAAGTGATTTTTTGTGGGATGAGAGAAAAAATGACGAAGATGCTTCTGCTGGGACCAATCTGTATTGAGGATATGTCTTATGTAGAGATACACCGATACTGTAAAGCTTATCAGATAGAAAATGAACAGTGTCCGCCCAAACTAAAACTGCAGAATCTGTTAGCTTTATTGGAGCTTTTATCTTATATAAAAATTGAGGAGAAATACGAAGATGAAGAAATTTTGGATGCGAATGGTCTGATCGAGAAACAGGAGATTGGACTTGAAGCGGATGTAAGAATAGATACAGAGGATATATATCATCATACTTATCAGGAAGAAGTAAAAACAATGGATTATATTCGTGAGGGAAATCTGGAGGAGGTAGTAGGGGCAGTAGAATTATTGGCAAGTACTGCGGGAAAGCTCTCGGAAAATGAGATTCGAAACGAAAGAAATCTGGGGATTTGTTCGATTACGTTGGCAACAAGAGCAGCAATCGAAGGTGGGGCAGCTCCTGCCAAAGCGTATAAGCTCAGTGATCTTTATATCAATAAGATAGACCAGTGCAAAAGAATGACAGAAATTTTTGAATATAGGAAAAGGAGTTTGTATGATTTTGCAAAACTGGTTGTAGAAGAAAGAGCGAAAAGAGCAAACTCCAGATATACGGAGCAGTGTAAGGAATATATACGGAAATACTATCACCAGAAGATTTATATATCGGATATTGCGAAGGCATTGGGGATCAGTGAAAGCCACTTATCCAGAATATTTAAAAAAGAAACAGGGGAGAGTATTCAGGAATATAGTATGCATATGCGGATTGAAAGAGCTGAAAATCTATTGAAATATTCAGAAGCATCTTTAACAGAGATCAGCGAGTATCTGTGCTTTTCCTCTCAGAGCCACTTTGGAAAGGTATTTAAGGTGTATAAGAATATGACGCCGAAGCAGTACAGGGATTACTATAAAAGTCCGGAATTTGTTTCGAGAGAAGAAAATTTATAAAAATGATCGAAATATAATAAATAAAGCAGAAATTTGATATAGAAAAAAGGAAAAAGCAGATATGATATCATCATCAAATGAACCGGCCGGTCATCTAGGAAAGTACAGAGGAAAGGATTGAAATATAGTGATGATGAAAGAAACAGGAACAAACAGTAAAAAATTTATCTGGCGTCAGAGGATTGGGTTTGGTATTTCAGACTATGCCTGTAATCTGGCGTATTTAATGGTAAACACATATCTGCTTATTTTTTATACCGATGTGGCAGGAATACCGGCGGCAAGTGCTGCGTTTATGTTTTTGATCACAAAGTTTATTGATGCATTTACAGATTATATGGTTGGGGCGCTGGTTGATCGGACCAACACTAAAATGGGACGAAACCGACCTTGGATGCTGGCAGGGGCTCCGGTACTTGCGGTTGGAATGGTACTGGTATTTACGACACCTGATTTTTCAACAGGTGGAAAACTGGCATGGGCGTATATTACATATATTATTTTTTCTTTTGGATATACGCTGGTAAATATTCCGATGGGGTCCATTTTGCCGACTTTGAGTGCAGATGCCACGGAACGTACTAAAATTGCCACTACAAGAACAATTTTCTCGAATCTTGGATCTTTGACATCTGCATCTATGGCATTGTGGCTGATTGAAAAACTGGGACATGGAAATCAGGCGCTGGGATATAGAAATACAAATATTGTGTTTGGAATCATGGTGTTTTTGATCATGCTGATCTGTGTGGCAAGTATTCGTGAAATCAATTTGCCGCCAAGAACAAATCAAAAAACAAGTATTATCAAAGATATTGGATACCTGATAAAAAACAAACCATATATGTTAATGATTACCTATACGTTCTTTTTATTTTTGGGATATCTTGGCATGTTTGCAGCGATTGCATATTACTTCAAGTATATTGTGAGAAATGAGATGATGACTTCTGTGGCAGTGACGATCACAACGATTGTTCCGATTTTTTCAATGTTGATTGCAGCACGTCTCAATGCAAAATACAGTAAAAGAAATATTTCGATTGTGGGAACTTTGATTCAGATTTTGGGGTCTTTGATCATCTGGATAGGCGGCAGCAATGTGGCGATTGTATTCCTGGGAGTGGGACTGATGGGATTCGGAATGGGATTTCGTTCCAACATGTATTTTTCTATGCTGGCAGATGTGGCAGATTATGGAGAATGGCAGAGCGGAAGGAATCTTGCAGGAACACAGATGGCAGTCAATGGATTTTCCAATAAAGTTTCCAGTGCATGTGCGAGTGCGATTGTAGCAGGTTTGCTTGCATGGGGAGCTTATGACGGAACGGTGGCAGTGCAGTCATCAAAAGCGAATATGGCAATTTTATTTGCATTTGTTATTCTTCCGATTATTGCAAATATCGTAAGTATTGTTGTGATGTATTTCTATGATCTGGATAAACAGTACGACCAGATGGAACGTGAATTGAAAGAGCGGAGAAAAAAACTGGCAGAACAAACTGCAGAATAAAGGATAGAAAATCTGTTTTGAAAGCGGAAAAGATAAGGAGGAGAAGAGTATGTGGAAGTATGCATATCAAGTACCGGAAAATAAAAAAATAAGAGTGATTGTTCATACGGATTGTAAAAATGAGGCGGATGATCAGTTTGCGCTTGCACACCATCTGATGACTCCCAAGTTTGATGTGCGGGGAATCGTAGCGGGACATTTTTGTAAAAATCCCCAGGAATACGGAGAGGAGAATACTGCAAAAGCAAGCTATGATGAAGTAATCAGGATGATGGAGCTGATGGGGATAGAAGGAGAATATCCGGTAGCTCTGGGCGCTTCAAAGGGAATGGAAGACGAGCAGACTCCGGTAGAATCAGAGGGCGCCAGATTTATTATCGAAGAAGCTTTGAAAGTGGATGAAAGACCATTGTATATTGCTTGTCAGGGAGCTGTTACGGATGTGGCATCTGCTTTGCTGATCTGTCCGGAAATTGCAGAAAGGATTACGATTATCTGGATCGGAGGAGCCGCCTATCCGAATGGAGGATTTGAATTTAATCTGATGATGGATATTCATGCGGCAAATGTAATTTTTGCTTCAAAAGCGGAACTATGGCAAATTCCAATGGATGTATATAAACAGTTTGGTGTTTCACTGGCAGAATTGCAGTTGAAAGTGCATCCATGTGGAAAAGTAGGCAAATATTTGTTTGAGCAGTTAGAAGAATTTAATCATAAGGCGGCAGTTTACAATATGGCATGGCCTCATGGAGAAGTATGGGGGCTGGGAGATCAGGCGACTGTGGCAGTTCTTATGGAGGAACTGGAAAAAGTAAGCTATGAGATGATACCGGCACCGAGAGTGGCTGATGACATGACCTATATTCACGGGCAGGATTATCGAAAGATCAGGCTTTATAAAACAGCGGAAGTCAGATTGACGTTAGAAGACTTTTTTGCAAAACTGGCGATCAATTTTGGATAGTAAGGGTGAGGGTAAGATGAAGAAATATCTGGTGATTGATGCAGGCGGTACAGCTGTAAAATATGCGCTTATGAATGAAAGTGCCAAGATATTGGAAAGAGGCAAATTTCCGACGCCGGGATATGTGGATCATACGCTGGAAGACTTTTTGCAGAGACTGGATGTTGTTGTAGAAAAGTATCAGAAACAAATAGAAGGAATTGCTGTCAGTATGCCGGGAATGTTGGACAGCCGGAAAGGCTACTGTGTGACCGGAGGAATGTTGGCATATTTTAGTGAAGTTCCGGTCGTGCAATTACTGGAACAAAGATATAAACTTCCGGTGACGATTGAAAATGACGGAAAGTGTGCGGCACTTGCAGAAAAATGGAAAGGTAGTCTGAAGGACTGCAGAAACGGAGCGGTTGTAGTGCTGGGTACTGGTGTGGGCGGTGGGATAATCATAGACCACAAATTGTACAGGGGAGGGCATTTTACAGCCGGTGAATACAGTTATATATTGACAGATCAGAAACGATCAGAGGAAGCGAAAGGATACTGGGGCATGGCAAACGGCGCAGAGACCCTTGCCCAAAAAGCAGCTTTTTATACAGGAGAAGATCCGGAAAAATTGGATGGGATTCAGATCTTTGATCGTGCAAACAAGGGAGAAGAAGCGGTATTGAAAGCACTGAAAGAATTTACAGATACGCTGGCAGTTCAAATTTATAATTTAAATGTGATACTGGATTTGGATGTGGTGGCAATTGGCGGAGGAATCAGTAAACAGCCGCTGCTGCTGGAATATTTGAACAGAAGCATGAATGAATTAATGGAACATCATCCGATTCGTAAAATTACACCGTATGTTCCGAAACCTGAGATAACAAACTGTAAGTTTTACAATGATGCAAATTTAATTGGAGCCTTGTATCATTATGGTGTATTAAAAGAAGGGAGAGTGGAAGAATAATGTTTCCGAAAAATTTTTTGTGGGGAGGCGCAACAGCAGCCAATCAATGTGAGGGTGCATATCTGGAAGATGGAAAAGGGCTAGATATCCAGGATGTGACACCAAAAGGAATTGTGGGACCAAGAACAGAGGTTCCGACAGAAGATAACATGAAGCTGGTGGCAATAGATTTTTACCACCGATATAAAGAAGACATTAAATTGTTTGCAGAGATGGGGTTTAAGGTTTTTCGGCTGTCAATTGCCTGGAGCCGCATTTTTCCAATGGGAGATGAAGAGCAGCCAAATGAAAAAGGGCTTGCGTTTTATGATGCGGTATTTGACGAATGCCACAAATATGGAATAGAGCCGTTGGTTACGATTTCTCACTATGAGACACCATTGCATTTATCGAAAGAATATGATGGATGGGTAAACCGGAAAATGATCGGTTTCTATGAAAAATATGTCAGAACGATTTTTGGCAGATATAAAGAGAAAGTGAAATACTGGCTGACATTTAATGAAATTAATTCGGTTTTGCATGAACCGTTTTTGAGCGGCGGGATTTATACGGAAAAAGAAAAGTTATCGCGCCAGGATCTGTATCAGGCAGTTCATCATGAACTGGTGGCAAGTGCACTGGCAACTAAAATTGCTCATGAGATGATGCCGGAGGCAAAGATTGGATGTATGGTACTTAATATTCCGATTTATCCTTTGACACCGCATCCGGATGACATGATAGAAGTGATGGAAAGACGGCATATGAATGATTTTTTCCTGGATGTACATGTAAGAGGTCGGTATCCGGGCTATATGAAGCGCTATTTTAAAGAACATAAGATTCAGGTGCAGTTTGCCCCGGAAGATGAGGAAATTTTGAAGCATACCGTAGATTTTATTTCATTCAGTTACTATATGAGTATCTGTGCTTCTGCAGATCCGGATCAGGGAGAAGCAGGACGGGGAAATCTGATGGGTGGTGTTATGAATCCATATCTGGAAGCTTCAGAATGGGGATGGCAGATCGATCCAAAAGGTCTTCGATATGCACTCAATGAGATGTATGACCGTTATCAGAAGCCTCTTTTTATCGTGGAAAACGGTCTTGGTGCGGTTGATGAACTGGTAGAAGGAAAAGATGGAAAACTGACAGTGGAGGATGATTACCGGATTGCCTATTTGAAAGAACATCTGTTACAGGTTGAAGAAGCAATAGAGGACGGAGTTGAAATCATGGGATATACATCATGGGGATGTATTGATCTGGTAAGTGCTTCTACAGCAGAGTTGAGAAAGCGGTACGGATATATTTATGTTGACCGCAATGATGATGGAACAGGAACTTTGAACCGGTATAAGAAAAAATCGTTCTACTGGTACCAGAAAGTGATTGAGAGCAATGGAGAAATTCTTCATCAGGAATTAAAATAAATAGATTGCATCCCGGGCGGCCGCATGATAAGATAGTTCTGTAAGTTATAGAAAACAGAACTTTATCATGCAGCCGCCTGTGCTGTATCATACTCGGTTATAACCCAGACGTTCAAGGAGTTCTTCCAGGTCTGTTCAAGAGAGTTTCCCCTGTGATGGATAAAAAGAGGATATTCTATGGTTTTATCATCTCTGTTTTCTGTAGAAAAACAGTAACGAAAGGAGGGGGACGGAGTAGGATGGAAAAAATTACTTGACAATTCAAGGAGCATATAATAGTATAATAAACAGAAGCGAACAACTGTTCGGGTAAAAAGGAGAAGATTCGGTATGGCAAGTGATGAAAAGAAAAAAGCGCTGGATGCGGCGATTGCAAAGTTAGAGAAGGATTTTGGAAAAGGTACTGTGATGAAGCTGGGAGAGGGCAGTCATGTTGCTGTAGAGACGGTTCCTACAGGGTGTCTGAGTCTCGATCTGGCACTGGGACTTGGCGGTGTTCCAAAGGGACGTGTGATTGAGGTTTATGGTCCGGAGTCCAGTGGTAAGACGACAGTGACACTCCACATGATCGCAGAAGTACAAAAGAGAGGCGGGATTGCAGGATTTATTGATGCAGAGCATGCGCTGGATCCTGTTTATGCGAAGAAGATCGGAGTAGATATTGATGAATTATATATTTCACAGCCCGACAGCGGAGATCAGGCTCTGGAGATTGCTGAGACGATGGTGCGCTCCGGAGCAGTGGATATTATTGTGATTGACTCTGTTGCGGCCCTGGTGCCAAAGCAGGAGATTGAAGGAGATATGGGAGACAGCCATGTCGGCCTGCAGGCGAGACTGATGTCGCAGGCACTGCGTAAGCTGACACCGGTCATCAGCAAATCCAACTGTGTGGTTATCTTTATCAACCAGCTCCGTGAAAAGGTAGGCGTAATGTTTGGAAATCCAGAGACAACGACAGGTGGACGCGCATTGAAGTTCTACGCTTCTGTCCGTATGGATGTCCGCAGGATCGAGACGCTGAAGCAGAGCGGAGAGATGGTCGGCAACAGAACCCGCATCAAGATCGTGAAGAATAAGATTGCGCCTCCGTTTAAAGAGGCAGAGTTCGATATCATGTTTGGAAAAGGAATCTCCAAAGAAGGAGATGTTCTGGATCTGGCAGTTGGTATTGATCTTGTCAAGAAGAGTGGTGCGTGGTATGCATATGAAGGAGAGAAGATCGGACAGGGACGTGAAAATGCAAAAGCATATCTGACCAGTCATCCGGAGGTGATGGAGGAGCTGGACAGAAAAGTACGCCAGCACTATCATTTGATCGAAGGAGAGGAAGAGGTAAAAGAGAGTGATCTGAAGCTGACTCCAAAAGAAGAACAGATGGAACTGTCGATCGAGGGAGAAGAATAAAAAATGGTCGTCACGAAAGTAGAGATGCTGACCAAGATCAAATATAAAGTGTATTTAGATGAGGAGTTCGCCTTTGTGTTATACAAGGGCGAACTGTCGCATTACCGGATTGTTGAGGGGACTCTTTTGGAGGAGGATACTGTACAGGAGATTCTGCAGAAGGTGATCTGTAAAAGAGCAAAGCTTCGTGCCATGCATCTTCTGGAGGATATGGACCGCAGCGAATCGGCACTGCGGGAGAAGCTGCGTCAGGGATTGTACCCGCCGGAAGCAGTGGAGGCAGCGATTTCTTATGTGAAGTCTTTCGGATATCTGGATGACGCGCGGTATGCGGAAAATTTTGTACAGAGCAGAAAGGCATCCAAGAGCAGACGAGAGATTTTATATCAGCTCTGCCAGAAAGGTGTATCAAGGGAAATTGCGCAGCAGGTCGTAGAAGAGTGCTTTGACGGACAGGATGAGACTGAGGCAATCCTTAAGATTATCGAGAAAAAGCGTGTGGATCTAAGGACGGCTACACCGGAGCAGATGCAAAAATTATACGGTCATCTGGCACGAAAAGGATTCCGATATGAAGACATCCGTCAAGTGATACAAAATTATGATGAGAATGCTTGACAGGGTTGGTAAAACAGTATAAAATTTAAGTGTTGTATTTATGTATGCAGATACATAAACATGTACAATGAAAATTAAATAAGGAGGTGCTCCTGTGCCGGTAATTTTATGTGTAATTATTGCGGCGGCCCTCGCGTTGATAGTCGGTGTCGTAACTCGCTATCTGACCATTACCAATCTGAAGAACAATGCGGAATCCAAGATTGGAAATGCGGAAGCGAAAGCAAGAGAAATCATTGACGATGCCGTGAAAACTGCTGAAACGACAAAAAAGGAAGCTCTTTTGGAAGTGAAGGAAGAGTCCATCCGGACGAAGAATGATCTTGAAAAAGAGACGAAAGAAAGAAGGTCGGAACTGCAGCGCTATGAAAAGCGTGTGCTGGCAAAAGAAGAAGCAGTAGACAAACGTTCCGAAGCTATTGAGCAGCGTGAAGCAAAATTTACAGCAAAAGAGGAACATTTAAGACAGCGTGAAGCCAAAGTGGAAGAACTCAGTCAGAAACGAGTGCAGGAACTGGAAAGAATCTCAGGTCTTACCTCCGAGCAGGCAAAAGAATATCTGTTGAAAACTGTTGAAGAAGATGTGAAACATGAAACAGCAAAGATGGTCAGGGAGCTGGAGTCTCAGGCAAAAGAGAACGCAGACAAGAAAGCAAAAGAGTATGTTGTCAATGCGATTCAGAGATGTGCAGCTGACCATGTAGCGGAGACTACGATTTCAGTCGTGCAGCTTCCAAGTGATGAGATGAAAGGTAGGATCATCGGACGAGAGGGACGAAACATCAGAACTCTTGAGACTCTGACAGGTGTAGAGCTTATCATTGATGATACACCGGAGGCAGTTGTGTTATCCGGATTTGATCCGATCCGAAGAGAAGTTGCCCGTATTGCTCTTGAACGCTTGATCGTGGATGGACGTATCCATCCGGCAAGAATTGAAGAGATGGTGGAAAAAGCACAGAAAGAAGTAGATTCTATGATTCGCGAAGAAGGAGAGGCAGCAGCCATCGAGGTTGGTGTACCGGGTATCCATCCGGAATTGCTGCGTCTGCTTGGACGTATGAAATTCAGAACAAGCTACGGACAGAATGCGCTGAAGCATTCCATCGAGGTTGCTCAGTTGTCAGGACTTCTGGCAGGAGAGATCGGGCTGGATGTGCGTATGGCGAAAAGAGCCGGACTTCTGCACGACATCGGTAAATCGATCGATCACGATGTGGAAGGATCTCACATTCAGATTGGTGTGGATCTTTGCAGAAAGTACAAAGAATCAGCGACTGTGATCAATGCAGTCGAAGCACATCATGGCGATGTAGAGCCTCAGACTTTGATCGCCTGTGTTGTACAGGCTGCAGATACGATCTCAGCAGCAAGACCAGGTGCAAGAAGAGAGACATTAGAGACATATACAAACAGATTGAAACAATTAGAAGAGATTGCAAACCAGTTCAAAGGTGTTGACAAATCTTTTGCTATTCAGGCAGGTAGAGAGATTCGAGTAATGGTAGTTCCAGATCAGGTAACTGATGATGATATGGTACTTATGGCCAGAGAGATTGCTAATCAGATTGAATTTGAATTAGAGTATCCTGGTCAGATCAAGGTAAATGTGATCCGCGAATCACGCGTCACGGATTACGCAAAATAGAAAACTGAATATGAAATGAAAAGCGGAATTTCTGAAACATCGTAAGATGGGAAAGGAAGTTCCGCTTTTTCGTGGATGAAAGGAAGAATTGTGTAATGAGCGAAAAGATCAAACGTCTGAAGAGAGAATTAAAGTATAAGGGAGCAATCGTAGATTTTTATCAGGATACGATGGAGATAGACGGCACTCATACGGCCACATGGGATTTTATCAGTCATAAAGGGGCTGCAGCGGTTGTTCCTGTAACAGAAGATGGAAAAATTCTGATGGTGCGCCAATATCGAAATGCACTGGAACGTTATACACTGGAGGTTCCGGCAGGCGCGCTGGATGCGGCAGATGAGCCGGGAATTGTATGTGCAGGCAGAGAGTTGGAGGAAGAGACTGGATTTCGCAGTGAGAATCTGGAATGGCTGATCACATTGCGGACAACAGTGGCTTTTTGCAATGAACGAATTGAGGTTTTTGTAGCAAGAGATCTGATTCCCTCCAGACAGCATCTGGATGAAGATGAGTTTATAGATTTAAAGGCATACACACTGGAGGAGTTAAAAGAAAAGATTTTTTCCGGTGAGATAGAAGATTCCAAGACCATTGCCGCTCTTCTGGCATATGAGACGAAGTATCGAAAAACTGAATAAATAAAAAGTCCCGGCATATAATGAAATATCGAAAGGAAAAGGAGAAAAACCATTGAAGATGTTTCATGTAAAGAGGCAGCTACTGGCTCTTTTTATGCCGGGATTTTTATTGGGAATTTTATATGTCAATCTGGAAGCGGAGCAGTTTGCAGCGGGGGCAGGGATTTTCAGCGAATATTTTTTGAAACAATACCGGGCGGCAGATATTCTGACGGGAGAGTATATCTGGTATTTGCTGCAGGTCCGTCTTTTGCCGTTTTTAGTACTGCTGGGATCTGCTTTTACAAAATTCAGAAAAGCGGCAGTTATTCTGTTCTTGATTTGGACGGGCTTTTCTGCCGGACTTCTGTTTTCTATGGCAGTTCTCGGGATGGGAGTAAAAGGGAGCATCCTGTGCATTGCAGGAATGCTCCCCCAGTTTTTATGTTATATTCCAGCGTATCTGATCGTGGTGTGGTATGCGTACTGCTACCCGCGTATGCAGTGGAATATACAGAAAAGTCTGGTTTCCGGAGGTCTTCTTTTAGTTGGTATCGTGTTAGAACTGTATGTAAATCCGGTTTTGGTCGGCGCATTTTTGAAAACCCTTTAAGCAGAGATGAGATGTTTTAAGACAACACTGCAGCAGATGCTGACTGCAAGCTGGCTGATCAATAAGCCCCATAAATATCCCTGGATACCGAAAACGGGAATTGCGAAAAACACACTTCCGATGCGGATGGCAAGCCCGACCATGTTGATCGTAAAAGAGGTTGTTGTTTTGCCAAATCCGTTCAGGACACTCAGCAGAGAACCATTTACATACAGAAAAGGACAGATCCACGCCAGTGTGATGATAAAATTGCCGGCCAGATCACTGGCAAACAAAAATTGACCGATCAACTGTCCGAAGAACAGGAAAAACAGACAGCAGAACAATCCCATGAGAAAACAGGAGCCAAGTACTTTTTGCAGCAGTTTTCTGATGCCGGATGCCTGGTCTTTGACCTGAAGCTCGGCAACTGTCGGCATCAGCATGATAGAAACAGAATTGGTGATGGCGGACGGGAATAGAATACAGGGAAGTGCCATTCCAGTCAGAACGCCATAGGTACTCAATGCTTCGGAAGTGCTGTGATTATAAAGTTTCAGACAGCCGGGGATCGAAACAGCTTCAATTCCCTGGAGCAGGCCAAGCAGTACCCGGTTGGCAGTAAGCGGCAGGGACAAGGGGACAAGTTCCCGGAAGCGGAGTCTTATAGAAGAGAAAGAAAATCCCGGGCGGAAAATATCAGATCGGCTCTTTTGAAGTCCTCTGACAGAATAAAAGGTAGAAAACAGTTCTCCGAATGCAATTCCCGCAGCTGCGATGGAAATGTCCGCATGAAGTCCGTTTCGTATCGCGAAGCGGTACAGGCAGAAAACAGATAAGATCCTGGCAGTCTGCTCGATCAACTGTGAAACGGCAGGTATCTGTGTCTGTTTTAAACCATAGCAGTACCCCATGATACAACCATGAATAGAAGAAAGCGGCAAAGCGTAAGATAAGAGAATCAGGATCTCTTCACAACGTGGATCGCCGAGCAGCGCAGTCGAGAGATCGGCTGCGTTTTTTTGCAGGATGATCATCGTGATCACAGAGAGCAGGCATGAAATAAAAAGTCCGAGACAAAGTGTCTCAGAGGCTTCCCTGGGTTGATGGAGGGATTGTTTTCTGGCTACGGTTCTGGAAATGGCGGTCTCTAATCCTGCGGATGTAAATGAGATGCAGAGAGCAAATACCGGAAAAGTAAGCTGGTATAGGCCGACATTTTCTTCTCCGAATGTGTGGCTTAAAAAGATACGGTAAAAAAATCCCATGAACCGACACAGAAATCCCACGGCAGTCAGGATCAGGGTTCCTTGTAAAATTGTTTTTCTGGCAGACATAAATTCACCTGGAAAGAAGTGTTTTTAATAACATATTCGGTATTTTGCCTTGACAGAACAAAACGGCAATGGTATTCTACAAGAGGAAATCCTAGTAAAACAATAGGGATTGGAAAATAAGCGAATCAGCAAGAAGGTGAGAGCGTGAAATTATCTACAAAAGGAAGATACGGACTGCGCGCACTGATTGATCTTGCACAGCACGGCGGGGAAGGACCTGTATCGATCACAAGTATTGCGGAAAGACAGGAAATTTCGGAGCGGTATCTGGAGCAGCTGATGTCAAAATTAAAAAAGGCAGGTATCATCCAGAGCATCCGCGGAGCACAGGGGGGATATGTCCTTGCAAAGGAACTGGAAGAAGTTTCGGTGGGGGAGGTACTCCGTGCGCTGGAAGGAGATCTCAATCCGGTAGAATGTTCCGGGTTTCTCTTAGAGGGCGGCTGCCAGGCAGCAGATAACTGTGTGACAAAGTATGTGTGGCAGCGAATCAATGACAGTATCAATCAGACCGTAGATGAGATGAATTTAAAAGCACTCGTAGAAGTGGGCGAGAATCTCAAGGAGAGCAAGGCCGACCAGACGTGTGTTTCCAATAGAGACTGCAGAAAATAAACAAAAGGAGAAAGAACATGAGCAGACTGATTTATTTAGACAATGCGGCAACAACGAAAACTGCACCGGAAGTAGTAGATGCAATGATTCCGTACTTTACAGAGCACTATGGCAATCCATCCAGTGTGTATAGTTTTGCTTCCGGAAATAAGGAAGTGGTGAGCAGACAAAGAGAGATTATTGCGCAGGCACTTGGCGCACAGGCTAACGAAATCTATTTTACGGCAGGGGGGTCCGAGTCTGACAACTGGGCACTGAAAGCGACTGCCGAAGCGTATGAGAAGAAAGGAAAACATATCATCACGACAAAAATCGAGCACCATGCAATCCTGCATACATGTGAGTATCTGGAAAAACAGCGTGGATTTGAGATCACATATCTAGATGTGGACGAGAACGGTGTCGTAAAGCTTGATGAACTGAAAAAAGCAATTCGTCCGGATACGATCCTTATTTCTGTGATGTTTGCAAATAATGAGATCGGAACGATCCAGCCGATCCGAGAAATTGGAGAGATTGCACAGGAACACAAGATTTTGTTCCATACAGATGCAGTACAGGCATTTGGCCAGATACCGATTGATGTGGATGCCTGTCATATTGATATGCTCAGCGCAAGCGGACATAAGCTCAACGGACCGAAAGGAATCGGATTTTTATATATCCGCAAAGGAGTCAAGATCCGATCCTTTGTACACGGAGGTGCACAGGAGAGAAAGCGCCGTGCCGGAACAGAAAACGTGCCTGGTATTGTTGGAATGGGGGCAGCTGTGGAGCGTGCGATGCGGACAATGGAAACAAGAACCGCAAAAGAGCGAAAACTCAGAGATTACCTGATCGAGCGGATTGAGACAGAAATTCCATACTGCCGCTTAAACGGAGACCGCACGAACCGGCTTCCGAATAATGTAAACTTCAGTTTCCGGTTTATCGAGGGAGAATCTCTTTTGATCATGCTGGATATGAAGGGAATCTGTGCATCCAGTGGTTCTGCCTGCACATCAGGGTCTCTGGATCCGTCGCATGTATTGCTGGCGATCGGACTGCCGCACGAAATCGCACATGGTTCTCTGCGCATGACACTGGGAGAAGAGACGACCAGAGAAGATCTGGATTATACCGTAGATACACTCAAAGAGATCGTGGCAAACTTAAGAAGTATGTCACCATTATATGAAGACTTTATCAAAAAACAGAATGCATAATAAAAAGGAGTATTGATATGTATACAGAAAAAGTAATGGATCACTTCCAAAATCCAAGAAACGTAGGAGAAATTGAGAATGCAAGCGGTGTGGGAACCGTTGGAAATGCCAAATGTGGGGATATTATGAGAATTTATCTGGACATCGATGAGAATCAGATCATTCGGGATGTAAAATTTAAAACATTTGGATGTGGAGCTGCGGTTGCTACAAGCAGTATGGCAACAGAACTGGTCAAAGGAAAAAGTATTTATGAGGCGCTGCAGGTGACGAACAAGGCGGTTATGGAGGCTCTGGACGGACTTCCGCCGGTAAAGGTACACTGTTCTCTTCTTGCAGAAGAGGCAATTCATGCGGCGCTCTGGGATTACGCGGAGAAGCATCATATTAAGATCGAGGGGCTGGAAAAGCCGAAATCTGATATCCACGAAGGCGAGGAAGAGGAAGAAGAGGAATACTAAAATGAGTAAAGTTGTTGTTGGAATGTCCGGAGGGGTGGATTCTTCCGTAGCGGCATACCTTTTAAAAGAGCAGGGGTATGACGTGATCGGAGTGACCATGCAGATCTGGCAGGACGAAGAACAGGCCGCTCAGGAGGAAAACGGAGGCTGCTGCGGACTCAGTGCGGTAGATGATGCAAGAAGAGTGGCAGCTGCACTGGAAATTCCATACTATGTGATGAATTTTAAAAAAGAGTTCAAGGAAAATGTGATCGACTATTTTGTGGAAGAATATCAGAATGGAAGAACGCCCAATCCCTGTATTGCCTGTAACCGGTATGTAAAGTGGGAATCTCTTTTACAAAGAAGTCTCTCGATCGGTGCAGAGTATATTGCGACGGGACATTATGCAAGAGTGGTACAGCTGGAAAACGGAAGATATACTCTTCGGCGCTCTGCTACGCTTGCAAAAGATCAGACTTATGCATTGTATAATCTGACACAGGAACAGCTGAAAAGGACTTTGATGCCGGTGGGGAAATACACAAAAGACGAGGTACGTGCCATTGCAGAAAAGATCAATCTCAGGATTGCCAACAAACCGGACAGCCAGGATATCTGCTTTGTGCCGGATGGCGACTATGCCGCTTATATTGAAGAAGAGGCAGGGGTGAAAGTTCCGGAAGGAAATTTCGTGCTCACAGACGGTACGGTGCTTGGACGGCATAAAGGGATTACCCATTATACGGTAGGGCAGAGAAAAGGTCTGGGTCTGGCACTTGGATATCCCGCATTTGTTTTGGAGATCCGTCCGGAAACCAATGAAGTTGTGATCGGGACAAAAGAAGAATCCATGACTACACAGCTTCGAGCCAGAAATCTGAATTTTATGGCAGTGGAAGATTTAACCGAGCCTTTACATGTATTTACCAAAATACGCTATAACCACAAAGGCGCCTGGTGTACAATAGAGAAGACGGGAGAGGATGAAGTACTGTGTACCTTTGATGAACCACAAAGAGCGGTCACTCCCGGACAGGCTGTTGTATTTTATGATGGAGAGTATGTGCTCGGCGGAGGAACGATTCAATGATAACAAGTGATTCTCATATGCATACAAGATTTTCCACGGACAGTGATGCAGATATCCGGGATATGATCGAGAGTGCGCTCAAAAAAGGATTGCAGTCCATTTGTATTACCGATCATATTGACAAAGATTATCCGTTTCATGAAGATACCGGTGCAGAGGCATTTCTGGTGGATCTGGATGAGTATTTTCCGAAGCTGGCAGAGTGGAAAGAGGCATATGCGGAGAAAATTCAGATCCGGAGAGGGATTGAGCTGGGGCTGCAGCCTCATCTTGCGGGATTTTATGAAGAACTGACGAATCAGTATCCGTTTGATTTTGTGATCGGTTCAGTTCATGTGGTGCATGGGATGGATCCCTATTACGGAGAGATTTTTGAGGGACGGTCTGATGAAGAAGTTTACAAAGAGACTTTTCTGGCTACCCTGGAAAATCTGGATGCAGTCAGCAGTTTTGATGTGCTGGGTCATCTGGATTATGTGGTACGTTATGGAAAGTGTCAGGCCAGGCAGTATTCTTACAAAAAATATGCACAGGAGATTGATGAAATCCTGAAAAAAGTGATTGCAATGGGAAAAGGAATCGAGCTGAATACGGCCGGATGGAAATACGGCCTTGCATTCTGCCACCCCCATCCGGAAATTCTCTGCCGGTATAAAGAACTGGGCGGGGAAATCATCACAGTAGGATCTGATGCGCATAAGCCCGAGCATGTGGCTTATGATTTTCAGAAAGCAGCAGACGTTTTGAAGGCGTGCGGCTTTAAATATTATACAGAATTTCAGGACAGAAAACCTATTTTTAAACAACTTCTATAAAAATATATTTTAGGGTTGAATTTTTGTTTTCATTTTAGTACAATAACCGTAGTTGATGAATCTTTAACAAAGTAATTACTTGGTTGGAGATTTACAATAAACAGCTGCAAAGCAGCAACAATTTTTTTAAACTTTAGGAGGAATTAATCATGGCAGTAAAAGTAGCGATTAATGGATTTGGACGTATTGGACGTCTCGCATTCAGACAGATGTTCGGAGCAGAAGGATATGAAGTAGTTGCAATCAACGACTTAACATCTCCAAAAATGTTAGCACACCTGTTGAAATATGACTCTACACAGGGAAAATATGAACTGGCTGACAAAGTAGAAGCTGGTGAAGATTCTATCACAGTAGACGGAAAAGAAATCAAAATCTATGCAAAAGCTGACGCTAAAGAACTTCCATGGGGAGAAATCGGCGTAGACGTAGTTCTGGAGTGTACAGGATTCTACACATCTAAAGCAAAAGCTCAGGCACACATCGATGCAGGTGCTAAGAAAGTAGTTATCTCTGCTCCAGCAGGAAACGATCTTCCAACAATCGTATACAATGTAAACCACGAGCAGCTGACAAAAGATGATCACATCATTTCTGCAGCTTCTTGTACAACAAACTGCTTGGCTCCAATGGCAAAAGCTCTGAACGACCTTGCAGCAGTTAAATCTGGTATCATGTGCACAATCCACGCTTACACAGGAGATCAGATGACACTTGACGGACCACAGAGAAAAGGTGACTTAAGAAGATCTCGTGCAGCAGCTTGCAACATCGTTCCAAACAGCACAGGTGCAGCAAAAGCAATCGGTCTGGTTATCCCAGAACTGAACGGAAAACTCATCGGATCTGCTCAGCGTGTTCCAACACCAACAGGATCTACAACAATCCTTACAGCAGTAGTTGAAGGAAACGTAACAGTTGATCAGATCAACGAAGCTATGAAAGCAGCATCTAACGAATCTTTCGGATACAACACAGATGAGATCGTATCCAGCGATATCGTAGGAATGAGATTTGGATCTTTATTCGATGCTACACAGACAATGGCTCTTCCATTAGACAATGGAACAACAGAAGTACAGGTTGTTTCTTGGTATGACAACGAAAACTCTTACACAAGCCAGATGGTAAGAACAATCAAACACTTCGGAACATTACTGTAAGTCGAAATATAGAAAAATTTAATCAGTTAGATTATATTTTTGAAAAATAGGCTCACAAAGGGTCCGGTCTTATTTGGACCGGACCTTTTTGTCTGACAGAAAATAAACACAGGGAGGCAATCAAAATGCTTAACAAAAAATCAGTAGATGATATCAATGTAAAAGGAAAAAGAGTGCTTGTAAGATGTGACTTTAACGTGCCGTTGATCGATGGTAAGATCACAGACGAAAACCGTCTGGTAGCAGCTCTTCCAACAATTAAAAAATTAGTTGCAGACGGAGGAAAAGTAATCCTTTGCTCACACCTTGGAAAACCGAAGGGAGAGCCAAAACCGGAATTATCTCTTGCACCGGTAGCAGTAAGATTGTCAGAACTTCTCGGACAGGAAGTAAAATTTGCAGCAGATGCTGAAGTAGTAGGCGAGAATGCAAAAGCAGCAGTGGCAGCAATGAACGATGGAGATATCGTACTTCTTGAGAATACACGTTACAGAGCAGAAGAGACAAAGAACGGAGAAGCATTCTCCAAAGAACTGGCTTCTTTATGTGATGTGTTCGTAAACGATGCATTCGGAACAGCTCACAGAGCACACTGCTCTAACGTTGGTGTGACACAGTTCGTAGACACAGCAGTTGTCGGATACTTAATGCAGAAAGAAATCGACTTCCTTGGAAACGCAGTAGAAAATCCGGAGAGACCATTCGTTGCAATCCTTGGAGGATCTAAAGTTTCCAGCAAGATTTCTGTAATCAACAACCTGCTTGAAAAAGTAGATACACTGATCATCGGTGGTGGAATGTGCTTCACATTTACAAAAGCTCAGGGTGGAAATGTCGGAAAATCTCTTCTGGAAGAAGATTACTTACAGTACGCACTGGATATGATTGAAAAAGCAAAAGAAAAAGGTGTAAAATTACTCCTTCCTGTAGATGCTGTTGCAGCAGATGAATTCTCTAATGATGCAAACATCAAGGTTGTTCCTCAGAATGAAATCCCAGAAGGATGGATGGGGCTGGATATCGGACCTGAGACAGCAAAATTATATGCTGAAGCAGTAAAATCTGCAAAAACAGTTGTATGGAACGGACCAATGGGATGTTTCGAAATGCCAAACTTTGCAAACGGAACAGAAACAGTTGCAAAAGCACTTTCTGAGACAGATGCTGTGACAATCATCGGTGGTGGAGATTCCGCAGCAGCTGTAAACCAGTTAGGATACGGAGACAAGATGACACACATCTCTACAGGTGGTGGAGCATCTCTGGAATTCCTTGAAGGAAAAGAACTCCCGGGAGTAGCAGCAGCTAACGATAAGTAAAAAGCTTAGCGTTTACTTAGTTCTCCGCACTTGGCGAGGTATTTTCGAGCCTAGTAAGGAGAACATCCCGTAAAGGAAGCTTAGCGAAAACAAGCAAAGCTTAGTGAAAACAAGCCGCAGGCGCAGTTTGGAATAAACAGTGTACATAACAGTACAGGAAAGAGTGAAGAGTATGTCAAGAAAGAAAATTATCGCAGGAAACTGGAAAATGAACAAAACTCCAAGCGAAGCAGTTGCATTAGTAGAAGAGTTAAAACCACTGGTAGCAAATGAAGAAGTAGATGTTGTATTCTGTGTACCGGCTATCGATATCGTACCGGTTGTAGAAGCCGTAAAAGGAACAAACATCCAGGTTGGAGCAGAAAACATGTACTTCGAAGAGAGCGGAGCTTACACAGGAGAGATCTCTCCGGCTATGCTCGTAGATGCAGGAGTAAAATACGTTGTACTTGGACATTCTGAGAGAAGAGATTACTTCGGTGAGACAAACGAAGATGTCAACAAAAAAGTCCTGAAAGCATTTGAGCACGGTATTACACCGATCATGTGCTGTGGAGAGACTCTGGAGCAGAGAGAACAGGGCGTAACAATGGATTTCATTCGCCAGCAGGTAAAAGTTGGATTCCAGAATGTAACAGCTGATCAGGCAAAAACTGCAGTGATCGCTTATGAGCCAATCTGGGCAATCGGAACAGGAAAAACAGCTACAACAGAGCAGGCTCAGGAAGTTTGCAAAGGAATCCGTGAGTGCATCGCTGAAGTTTATGATGAAGCTACAGCAGAAGCAATTCGCATTCAGTACGGCGGATCTGTAAACGCTGCAACAGCTCCTGAATTATTTGCACAGCCGGATATTGATGGAGGACTCGTAGGTGGAGCTTCTCTTAAAGCTGATTTCGGACAGATTGTCAACTACAAATAGAAATCGCATTTGCCGATCATTTACAAATTAAGGTGTGGGCATGACCTTTTGGTTGCGCCTGCACCTCTTTCATTTCCCGTTCGAGAGAGTAAATTTTGAGGAGGTACAAATTTCATGAATCAGAAAGAAGCGGTTCACGAACGATTAAAAGAATATGCGTGTGTCGCACCTGATCAGATGATGCAGAAGCTTCAGATCAATGCAGAGGGGATTACGCAGGAAGAGGCAATCATCCGGCGACAGAAATATGGAAATAGTGCGCCGTCTGCAAAGAATAAGGATACGATGTTTTATTGTATTCGAAGAGCTTTTGTGAATCCATTTTCTACGATCCTGTTTTTCCTTGGTTTAATCTCTTTGGTAACAGATGTATTTTTGTCCAGTGATTATCAGAAGAATCTGACAGCGGTCCTGATCATTTTTTCCATGCTGATTCTCAGTGGAATTGTCCGGCTGACTCAGGAGCTGCATTCTAAACGAGTTGCAGATGAACTGTTTCAGTTGGTGCATACAACGGTTCAGGTACTCAGAGATGGACAATGGGTGGAGTTATCTTCTTCTGAATTGGTAGTTGGCGATCAGATCCGCTTAGAGGCAGGCGACAGGGTTCCGGCAGATTTGCGGTTAACAGGCGCGACGGATTTGTTTGTTTCGCAATCAGTGATCACCGGTGAAAGTGCCATACTCGAAAAATTTCCGGAGGCTTTGCCCAAAGAACCGCAGAAACTGACAGATTACAGCAATATACTGTTCGGAGGCACGACAGTTGCAGGAGGAACGGGAACTGGGATTGTCCTGACAGTTGGTCAGGAGACAGTTTACGGTGGTCTGACTCCGTCTGTGGAGGCACGCAAGCAGAGATTTGACCGTGGTGCCAATTCGATCGCATGGGTGTTGATCCGATTTATGACAGTTTTAGTCCCGGTTGTGTTTCTTGCAAGCGGACTGACGAAGGGAGACTGGTTAGAAGCGTTTTTATTTGCACTTTCTGTTGCAGTCGGAATCACACCGGAGCTGCTTCCGATGGTGGTCAACGCCTGTCTGGCAAAAGGCAGTCATTCGATGGGAAAGAAACAGACAATCGTAAAAAATATCAATGCGATGCAGAGTTTTGGAAGCATGGATGTCCTGTGTGTGGATAAAACAGGAACATTGACCCAGGATACAGTCCTGCTGGAGTATTACATGGATATTCTCGGGAATGAGAGTCAGAAGGTGCTGGATTATGCATATCTGGCAAGTCATTATTCTACCGGAGTGGGAAATCATCTGGACGAGGCGATCTGCAAGGCGGAGAAAATGCAGGGAAAAGCAGATTACTACAGGCAGCTGACAGAAAAATATCAAAAGACAGATGAACTTCCTTTCGACTATAACCGACGTTTTTCCAGTGTATTATTGAATACGGGAGAAGAAAATATCTGGATCATCAAGGGAAGTATTGAGGAAGTTGCGAGGCAGTGCAGCATGATAGAATACCGTGGAGAGAAAACAGCGGCAGGTGCGGATATCCTGCAAAATGTTCACGCTGTGGTTGATGAAATGCTGGAAGACGGGATGAAGGTAATTGCAGTTGCCTATAAAACAATGAGCAGAGCAGCCCTTGTTCCCGAGGAAGAGCATGACTTTATTCTGTTGGGGTATCTGGCATTTTTTGATGCGCCAAAGAAGAGTGCCGCAAGTGCAATTCAGAAGCTTCACAGTCTTCATGTGAATGTAAAGGTGCTGACAGGAGATCAAAAACAAGTAGCACGATCCATTTGCAGGCGTATCGGAATTCCCGCAGAGAGTTGTCTGACAGGAGCACAGCTGGATGCTCTTTCTGAAAATGAATTGCCCATAGCGGTTGAGAAAACAAATATTTTTGCAGAACTCTCGCCAAAACAGAAAGCCATGCTGGTGGAAACGCTGCAGACAAACGGGCATACAGTTGGATTTCTGGGAGACGGTCTGAATGATCTGCCGGCTGTTATCCGGGCAGATGTGGGGATTTCCGTTGAAAATGCAACAGAAGCGGTGCGGGAGAGTGCGAATGTCATCCTGCTGAAAAAGGATCTGAATGTGCTGGAAGAAGGTGTTTTAGAGGGAAGAGAAGCATTTGCCAATATGCTCAAATACATTAAGATTACGGCATCTTCTAATTTTGGCAATATTTGTGCGATTGTTGCAGCCAGCGTGTTACTGCCGTTTTTCCCGATGACTTCCATACAGCTGCTGCTTCTGAACCTGCTGTATGATATCCTTTGTCTGATTTTACCGTGGGATCATGTAGATGCAGATCTGTTGACAAAACCGTTGGAGTGGTCTGGCAGGACACTGGGAAAATTCATGACCTTTTTTGGACCGGTCAGTTCGCTGTTTGATCTGCTGACCTTTGTGTTTTTGTATTTTGTTCTTTGTCCGGGAGTGTGCGACGGCTCTTTTGGAAGTCTTTCGGCGGAGAAGCAGAGCTTGTTTATTTCCATGTTTCAGACAGGGTGGTTTTTAGAATCCATGTGGACACAGGTATTGATTCTGCAGCTTCTGCGTACAAAACAGCTTCCGCTGATACAAAGCAGACCGGGGCGTATGGTCACGGGAGTTACGATTCTGGGGATTGTATTATTTACACTGCTGCCGGTTACTCCGGTAGGGAAGATGCTTGGAATGACTGCGATGTCTCCTGTCTATTTTCTGTTTTTGGTCGCAGATGTGATTGCGTATCTTCTGTTGGTCACACTGGCAAAAGCATTCTATATCAAAAAGAATCAGGATCTGATCTGAGAAAGGAGGAGCCGGAATATGAAAAAAAATATTGGTTATGTGAATCTGGATTCCTCCATTGCTCTGTGGCTTATGGAGCATCTGCCACCCGGTGAATTGAAAAACGGAATCGAAGATTTGCTGAATAAAGAATGCAGTTCTCTTATATTGGAATCAGATACGGATGAATTATCTGTGTGGGATCATTCGGTCATCCGCTGCGGTACGCTGGAAATTTATCCGAAATCTCGCAAGGTGGAGCAAAACGGAACAGAGATTTCTCTCACGCCGAAGGAATTTGATATCCTTTTGTTTCTTGCGCGCAATCGTGGGGAAGTCTTTACAAAGGAACAGATCTATCAGGCTGTGTGGGATGGAGAATATTTGATGGATGACAGCAATATTATGGCTTTTATTCGTAAGATCCGTAAAAAGATCGAACCCAATCCGGATGCTCCGGAGTATATAGTAACGATATGGGGAATCGGATACAAATTCAGTGACAGGCTGTAACAGTAACAATTCTTGCTAAATCGCAAGAAAATCGCAAGGTTTTGACTATGTGATTTTCTATGCGATTTTTTTATACTTTAATTAAACCCGTATTTGCGGGTTCTTATCGATATATTACATGAATGGATGGAGGTGAGAAAAATGGATTCTGACGGTAGTACGCAGATTTACAGGCAGATGTTTATAGAAAGAGAGAGGGCAGAATCTGTTTTTCTCCCTGAAATATAAGGATCTTGCCTCAAAAAGAAGGAGGTATAGACCGATGAATAAGAAAATAAATCGTATAGAAGTTCGTCAGACAGCACAGAAAGCTGCCATTCGAGATGAGCAGAATCGCCGCATTCAGTTTGCGGCAACACATCCTATACAGGAAACGTTAGGATATCTGAACACAACACTCTGTGGACTGGAACCGGGAAAAGTAGAGGAAAACCGTTCAGAATATGGTTCCAATAAAGTGACTCGTGAAAAAAAGAAAACTCTGCCGCAGAGACTGGCTGGTGCATTTATCAACCCGTTCACTGCGATTTTGTTTTGTCTGGCGCTGGTTTCATCCTTTACGGATATGATTTTTCCACATTTCTCTCTGTTTGGCTGTGTGCCAAAGGATTTTGACTGTCTGACGGTCGTCATTATTTTGACGATGGTATTTTTATCCGGAACGCTTCGTTTTGTACAGGAAAGCAGAAGCGGCAATGCGGCTGAAAAACTGCTTGCAATGATCACAACGACTTGTACTGTAACCCGCAAAGGTCAGGAAATGGCAGAAATTCCGCTGGATGAGGTGGTAGTGGGGGATATTGTTCACCTGTCTGCAGGGGACATGCTGCCTGCAGATGTGCGGATTCTGGATGCAAAGGATTTATTTGTCAGCCAGGCAAGCCTGACAGGAGAGAGCGAGCCCATTGAAAAGATACCGATGGTCAATGAGACCAGGGATGCAATTACGGATTACACTAATATTGCGTTTATGGGCAGCAATGTCATTTCCGGAAGTGCGTCAGCAGTCGTTGTTACAGTCGGGGATCATACACTGTTTGGTTCCATGGCCTCAGAAGTGGCGCATGAAGCAGTGGAAACAAGCTTCAGCAAAGGAGTCAACGCGGTATCGTGGGTGCTGATCCGGTTTATGCTGGTTATGGTTCCGCTGGTATTTGTGGCAAATGGTATTACAAAAGGCGACTGGCTCTCTGCCTTTTTATTTGGAATTTCCATTGCAGTGGGACTGACGCCGGAAATGCTGCCGATGATCGTAACTACTTGTCTTGCGAAAGGTGCTGTGTCCATGAGCAAGAAGCAGACGATCGTCAAAAATCTGAATTCTATTCAAAATTTTGGTGCGATCGACATTCTGTGTACAGACAAAACAGGAACACTGACACAGGATAAAGTTGTTCTCGAATATCATTTAAATGTAAATGGAGAGGATGACCTTCGTGTGCTCAGGCATGCGTATCTGAACAGTTACTTCCAGACAGGATATAAGAATCTGATGGATGTGGCGATCATCCAGAAAACAGAAGAGGAAGAAGCGGATGATCCACAGCTTGTTGATCTGTCCGAGCACTATGTAAAAGTGGATGAGATTCCCTTTGATTTCGCTCGCCGCAGACTGACGACGGTTGTACAGAATCGGGATGGAAAGACGCAGATGGTGACAAAGGGAGCGGTAGAAGAGATGCTTTCTATCTGCTCTTTTGCGGAGTGTGACGGAAAAGTGCGGCCAATGACAAAGGAATTAAAAAGCCGTATCCTTGCAACAGTAGATGATCTCAATGAGAAAGGATTTCGTGTGCTGGCAATCGCACAGAAAAGCAATCCGTCTCCGGCGGGTGCATTCGGTGTAACGGATGAGTGTGATATGGTGCTTATGGGATATCTTGCATTTCTTGATCCGCCGAAAGAGTCTACTGCGGATGCGATCAAGGCTTTAAAAGCCCATGGTGTGACAACGAAGATTTTGACCGGGGACAACGATAAAGTCACTCGTACAATCTGTAAGCAGGTAGGGCTTAAGGTAAGAAATATGCTGCTTGGTTCCGATCTGGAGAACATGAGTGATCAGGAATTGGCAAAAGCAGCAGAAACTACAGATGTTTTTGCAAAGCTGACACCGGATCAGAAAGCGAGAGTGGTGTCTGTATTTCGTGAAAATGGCCATACAGTCGGCTTTATGGGAGATGGTATTAACGATGCTTCGGCAATGAAATCCGCAGACATTGGAATTTCTGTTGATACAGCAGTAGATGTGGCGAAAGAATCCGCAGATATTGTGCTGCTGGAAAAAGATCTGATGGTTCTGGAAGAAGGAATTATTGAAGGACGCAAGACATATGCAAATATGATCAAGTACATCAAGATGACGGCAAGCTCTAACTTTGGAAACATGTTTTCCGTATTGGCGGCATCGGCACTGCTTCCGTTTTTGCCGATGGAGAGCCTGCAGCTGATCTTTTTGAATCTGATCTATGACCTTTCCTGTACTGCAATTCCATGGGATAATGTGGAGGAAGAGTTTATTTCTGTACCCCGCAAATGGGATGCGTCCAGTGTGGGCAGCTTTATGATGTGGATCGGACCGACAAGTTCGGTTTTTGACTGGATGACTTATATTTTTATGTACTTTGTATTTTGTCCGCTCTTTGTTTCCAGGGGAGTGCTGTACAATGATCTTGCCAGTCATTTTGCCGGCGCAGATTTGGTACGGATGCAGACGGCTTATGTTGCAATGTTTCAGACGGGATGGTTTATCGAATCTATGTGGAGCCAGACTCTGGTCATCCATATGATCCGCACACCAAAACTTCCGTTTATTCAAAGCCATGCATCTGCACCACTGACGCTGATGACATTTACAGGAATCGGAGTGCTGACGATCATTCCATTTACTACATTTGGCAGAATGTTGGGATTTGTGGCACTGCCGACGGCATATTTTGCGTATCTGATTCCGTGCATCCTGCTTTATATGGTGCTGGCAACAAGTTTGAAAAAAGCATATGTGCGTCATTATGGAGAATTGCTGTAAAAGGAGGAATGAAGGATGAACTGGACAAATCTTTGGATAAAATTATTTGGAACAACGAAGTTTATGGGACTCGATATGGGATTCTGGGTATCGATTGCAGTTGTGATCGTGGTTGTGATCCTTATGAATGTAATATTCTGGAATATGGAGCTGACAGAAAAATAAAGGATAAAATATTTCCCTCAAAAATCAGAAAATAAATGACGGTACAGCTTTCAAATGGTATAATCAAATCATATGATCCAAAGGAAGCGTGAGTGAAAAGAGAGGGTGGTTATCCATGCGTATGAAAGAGAAAAAGGTACTTCTGTTTCTGGCTCTGATGTTTCTGTGCATATGCAGTCCCATGAGAGCAGAGGCAAGAGCAGGAGGAGCCAGCGGCGGTTCTTCCGGAGGCGGAGGAGGCTTTAGTTCCGGAGGCGGCAGTTATTACAGTTCGCATTCCAACCGTACCGGCAGAAGTTCCAGTCCGGTAAGCAGTGTTGTCATGTTTGGGGGATTTTTCCTGATGGCGAATGCGGGAGTCGTACTGTTTTTTGTCAAATCCAGAAGGGCATCTTCCAAAAGCTACCGGGAGATGAGGCAGTATCAGCAGTTTGGGGACAACTGGGATATCAATGAGATCCAGGAGCAGGTGAAGAATGCATATTTTGTGATCCAGGAATGCTGGAAGCGTCAGGATCCGGATTATGCAAAGGACTATATGAGTCAGAAATGTTACGATGATTTTGTAATGAAGCTGGGGTGGATGCAGGTTCGAAATGAAGTTCCGGTGCAGAAAAATGAACGGCTTTTAAGTGCGGTGCCGGTACATACATTTGACGATCTGGGGAAAGATCAGGATTATATCTGGTATTTGATCCACGGAAAAATGATCGATTATGTGGTGGATGAAAAGACGGGAAGGATGATACGCGGAAGCAGGAAAAATGAAGCGTTCTATGAATACTGGAAATTTATTCACCTGAACGGACACTGGGTTCTGGATGAAATCAGGCAGAAGGATGAAATGGATATCGATGAGTTTGCAAATTCATAAGAAAGATATTTGCAAAATCAAGGAAAAACGGTTACAATAGTCTACGGAATGAAAGAGGTAAATTCCATACAGGAATTACAAATTCACAGATAAAGTAAAAGGAGATATGGACATGAGTAAAAAACCAACCGTATTGATGATCTTAGATGGATATGGACTGAATGATACAACAAAAGGAAATGCTGTGGCAGAAGGAAAGACTCCGGTCATGGATAAACTGATGGCAGAGTATCCGTTTGTAAAAGGAAATGCAAGTGGAATGGCAGTCGGACTTCCGGAAGGTCAGATGGGAAACTCTGAGGTAGGACATCTGAACATGGGAGCAGGACGCATCATTTACCAGGAACTGACAAAGATCACAAAAGCGATCGAAGATGGAGATTTCTTTGAGAATCAGGCGCTGCTTGCAGCATGCAAAAATGCAAAAGAGAACAATACAGCTCTTCATATGATGGGACTGGTTTCTGACGGTGGTGTACACAGCCATAACGGACATATTTACGGACTTCTGGAGCTTGCAAAGAGACAGGGTGTAGAAAAAGTGTATGTACACTGTTTCCTGGACGGACGTGACACTCCGCCGGCATCCGGAAAAGAATATGTAGAAGCTCTGGAAGCAAAAATGAAAGAAATCGGTATCGGAGAAGTGGCATCTGTCAGCGGACGTTACTATGCAATGGACAGAGATAACCGCTGGGATCGTGTGGAGAGAGCTTACAATGCACTGGTAAAAGGAGAAGGCGTACAGGCAGAATCTGCGACAGCAGGGATTCAGGCTTCTTACGATGCAGATAAGACAGATGAGTTCGTAGAACCAATGGTGATCGTAAAAGACGGTGCACCGGTGGCAACTGTAAAAGATGGAGATTCTGTGATCTTCTTCAACTTCCGCCCAGACCGTGCAAGAGAGATCACAAGAACATTCTGTGATGATAACTTTGAAGGATTTGACAGAGGAGAGAGAGTCAAGACAACATTTGTATGCTTTACAGAGTATGATGTGACGATCCAGAATAAGCAGGTAGCATTTGTAAAAGAAGAGATCACAAATACATTCGGTGAATTTCTGGCAGCACACAACATGACACAGGCTCGTATTGCAGAGACTGAAAAATATGCACATGTAACATTCTTCTTCAACGGTGGAGTAGAAGAACCAAACAAGGGAGAAGACAGAATCCTTGTAAAATCTCCAAAAGTGGCAACTTACGATCTGAAACCGGAGATGAGTGCATATGAAGTATGCGATAAGCTGGTAGATGCGATCAAATCTGACAAATATGATGTGATCATTATCAATTTTGCAAATCCGGATATGGTCGGACATACTGGAGTAGAAGATGCAGCGATCAAAGCGATCGAAGCAGTGGATGAGTGTGTAGGAAAAGCAGTGGATGCACTGAAAGAAGTGGACGGACAGATGTTCATCTGTGCAGATCATGGAAATGCAGAACAGCTGATCGATGAGACAACAGGTGAGCCGTTTACGGCACATACAACAAATCCGGTACCGTTTATTCTTGTGAATGCTGATCCGGCTTACAAACTGAGAGAAGGCGGATGCCTGGCAGACATCGCTCCTACACTGATCGAGCTGATGGGAATGGAGCAGCCAAAAGAAATGACAGGAAAATCTCTGCTTGTAAAATAATCGCAGAGAACAGGTTGTTTCAACAGGAATAGAAATACAGGGAAGATACAGCAGGCAGAGGTTTGGAATTTTTTCGGGCTTCTGCCTGCTTTGTAAGAAAGGCATATTATGAGAGAGAAACTGACCCAAAGTGATGTCAAAAAGATTCAGCAGGAGATTGAACACAGAAAGCTGGTAGAGCGCAAAGAACTCATTGAAGCGGTCAAAGAGGCACGCTCTCACGGGGATCTGAGCGAAAATTTTGAATACCATGCGGCGAAAAAAGAGAAGAACAGAAATGAAAGCCGGATCCGTTATCTGGAGAGAATGTTAAAGACTGCAGTTATTGTAGAGGACCATTCCGGTGCAGATGAAGTTGGATTAAACAATACCGTTCAGGTATACTGTGAGGATGATGACGAGCTGGAGACGTACCGGATCGTAACTTCAGTGAGAGGAAGCTCCCTAAACGGACTGATCAGCATTGAATCACCGATCGGTAAAGCCCTTTTGGGACACAAAGTAGGCGATCGGGTATTTGTCAAAGTAAATGATGAGTTCGGTTATTATGTAGTGATCAAAAAAATAGAGAATACACAGGATGAAGATGCAGACAAGATCCGCAGCTTTTAGAAGGAGGAGAACATGGCATATCAGTATGAACTTGTCCTGTTTGATCTGGACGGAACGTTGACAGATTCCGGTCTCGGAATCATGAACAGTGTCCAGTATGCATTGAAAAAAATCGGCAGGGGCGTAGAAAATCTGGAAGAGCTTAAATGCTTCGTGGGACCGCCGCTTGCACAGCAGTTTGCAAAATTCTGCGGGTTTTCAGATGAAAAAGGGCATCAGATGGTAGAATTTTACCGGGAATATTACGAAGGAAAAGGGATGCTTGAAAATGCTGTTTATGATGGCATCCCGGAAGTACTGGAACAGTTAAAAAATGCGGGAATCCGTCTGGCAGTTGCGACATCCAAGCCGGAGAAATATGCAAGGAAGATTGCAGAGCATTTTAAGATCGCGCCATATTTTGAGTTTATCGGAGGGGCAAATATGGACGGAAGCCGTACGAAAAAGGCAGAAGTCATTGAGTATGTGCTGAAAAACTGTAAAGTAGAAGACAGGCAGTCGGTGCTGATGGTCGGTGACAGAGAACATGATATCTTGGGAGCAAAGGCATGCAAAGTGTCTGCATTGGGAGTCTTATATGGCTATGGTGACAGAGCGGAGCTTGAAGATGCAGGCGCTGACTGGATCGTGAGTACGCCGGCAAAGATTACGGAAAAAATACTGGGAAGGGAATGAACTGGTCAGTTTAACAAAAAATTTTGTCAGAACCCGGTATAGATTTAACATAACATCCTTACAATAAATGTTGGATAAGAACATGAGAAAAAGATTGTGAGGAATCAATATGTATACAAGATTATGGAAACTGATCACAAAACACATGGAAGAAAATTCCAGAATGGCAGTGTTTCTGACTTCTGCAATGCTGATCTGGACAATTGGAATTACGATGGCAGGAATTTTGGTCTGTATCATCAAGCATATGAATGTGATATGCAGGCTGAGTGATCTGATCTGTGCCGGAATCTATGCAGGACTGGTCTTTGGGCTTTTTGGCGGCGGATGCTTTTTATGGAATCACAGAAATCATTTATATAAACAATAAGAGCGAGGCTTATAGATGAGAAGAATGGACTTTACAACGGAGCATGTAGAATCATTTCAGCCGGGAGAGACATATGAGGTGACGGAGTGCGTACTTCCGTCCTCCTATTATTATGTGCTGGAACATGCTCTGGGTATCAGTAAAAATTTTAAGAATGCGGAGCGTTTAAAGACAACGACAGGAACAGTTGTGGATACGAGAAAAACGTCACGTTTTGATTTTGTAATCTTGGAATTTGACGAGTAATGCAGTATAATAACAGAAGAAAAATCCAAACGAGGTGATAAGAATGAACCCAGAAAGAATTGAAGCAATGTGCGGTGGAAAGGGACATGTGCTGATCAAGCATATTCTCGGAGAAAAAGAGATGAATGGAAAGTGCGGGCTTTACGCGGAAGTGACTCTGGAGCCGGGGTGTTCCCTTGGTTACCATGAACATCATGGAGAAAGTGAGACGTATTACATCCTGACCGGAGAGGGCAATTATGACGACAATGGAAGAATCCGCCCGGTAAAAGCCGGTGATGTGACATTTACACCGGATGGATGCGGACATGCACTGACCAATACCGGTGATACAGATCTTGTGTTCATGGCACTGATCATTAAAGACTGATGAAAAAGACAGTCATTCCCAAAAGAACAGGAATGACTGTCTTTTTTTATGCTTTCTGATCAAGAAGACATCGCCGGTTATATACAAGATGCAGATACATGGCATCTTTGGCGCGCAGCGTATCGTGTGCTGCGATCGCATCGGTGATCTCCCGGTGTGTTTCAATCGTTTCATGTAAAAGCCGATTGTTTGTCAGTTGGATAAAAAGCGGGATCGAGCTGTTGATTACGGGAATCAGCCGCGGAACGACCAGATTTTTACTGCTCATGGCAATGGCAGTGTGAAACTCAATGTCCTTTCCAGTGTGATCTTCCCCACGAAGGAGGAGTGCTTCGACTTCATCACACAGCGTAGAGATCTTGCGGATATCGGTCTCTTCGGCATGCAGGGCTGCCATTTCGGCAATGGCAGGCTCCAGCAGAAAACGAACATCCAGAAGATCCAGTGTCAGCTTTTTCTTGTCATCAATAAAGGTAAATCCAAGCGGATCGTCAACAACTCCGGGGGAGGCGGCAACATATGTTCCGGAACCCTGACGGATTGTTACAATATTTCTGGATGCGAGCAGTTTCATGGCTTCCCGGATGGAGCTTCGTCCGGCTCCCATTTTTTCAGAGAGAACGGATTCGTTGGGAAGTTTGTCGTTGGGCTGGAGCTGCTCTTCTAAAATATAGGCAATGATATCGTCAGATAACTTCTCAGGTAAACTCTTTTCAGTTGAATTCATCATATGACTTTTCCTCTTTTCTACAAATATAACGCAATAAATATAGGATAAAATAAGAAAAAACAAATGTCAAACAATAAAAACACACAAAAAACAAGTAAATAAATTGTGAAATATTACGGGTTGATTTTCTGGTTTAAAGATTTTAGAATAAAGTCATCAGATGAATTCAAAGCATTTGAAAGAAAATCTTTGGAAAAAGGAGAAAAAGTAACAAAATGGTCAGATGTATTAAACAAGGAAAACATATGATGAATGTAAGGGGGAAGGGAAGATGACAGAACCAGTATTTTATGCAGATCCGATGCGCTTATTGATCGCATCCGTAGCAGGAATTCTTTTATTGTTATTTTTGATCATCAAGCTGAAGCTTCATCCGGTAATTTCTATGATGATTTCCGCTGTACTGATCGGAATTGGTGCAGGCATGCCGTTACATATGATCGGGGAGACGGTAGAAAAGGGCGTAGGAAAGACATTGCAGGGAATTGCACTTTTGATCGGATTGGGATCCATGTTTGGCGGAATTCTTGAAGTCAGCGGAGGAGCCCAGCAGATGGCACAGACGCTGATCCGCAGATTCGGTCAGAAAAAAGCAGGATGGGCATTGGGGCTTACGGGGCTTGTGCTCGGTACAACCGTATTTTTTGAAGCCGGAGTCGTGATCCTGATTCCGCTGGCGTTCAATGTGGCAAAGCAGACAAAAAAATCAACGTTATATTACGCGATCCCTCTTTTGGCAGGGCTGGCATCCGGATATGCGTTTGTTCCGCCGTCAGCAGGTTCTGTTCTGGTTGCAAACGCACTGGGTGTGAATCTGGGGACGATGATGGCGGTCGGAATTCCGGTTGCACTGATTTCCACAGTAGTTGCAGGAATTATCTGGGGAAAAATCATAGGAAATAAAATCTATACCAAACTCCCTGCGAATGTAGAGGAAATTGCAGATATAGATAAAAATCTTCCATCCTTCGGGATTGTATTCACGATCATTTTAATTCCGCTTATTCTGATCTTGTTCAGCACGATCTCCGGATATCTTCCGATTCCGGAAAGTGCGCAGTCAGTTCTTCAGTTTTTAGGAGAACCGTTTGTGGCATTGACGATCGCAACTCTGACAGCAATGTACATGCTGGGAACAAGAATGGGATATAACAGAGACCAGCTGAAAAAGATTCTGGATCACTCCTTAAGACCGGTTGGAATGATTCTGCTTGTAATCGCAAGTGGCGGAGTGATTCGCTGGATGCTGCAGGATTCGGGACTTGGAAATATCATTGGACCGATCCTGGAAAAGAGCGGGATGCCGCTGATCGTGATCGCATTTCTCATTGCGTTTCTGGTACGTGCTTCTGTGGGAAGTTCAATCGTAGCAATGACGATGGCTTCCGGGATCATGGCGTCAATGCCGGCTATGGCAGACAGCTCTACACTGTACAGAGCAGCGATGTGCTGTGCGATCTGTGGCGGAGCGACGGCACTGAGTCATGTAAATGATGCCGGATTCTGGCTGGTAAGTACATTTTTGGAGATTGATGAGAAGACAACATTAAAATCATGGACGATCATGGAAACATTGATCGGAATCACAGGTCTGATTCTGGGACTGGTGATCTCGATCTTCGCATAATAAAGGAGGAGCGTATATGAAGATCATACCCGTGTATTTGAGAGACATGCAGGATGCAAAACATCTTGTGCAGGCGGCAGAAGCCTGCAAAAAAGAAGTAGATCTGCTCTGCGGACGTTATGTGGTGGATGCAAAATCAATGCTGGGTGTGTTTAGCCTTCCTTGCTTTGACGATGTAAAAATGCGGGTGGAGGACGAAGATGCAAAAATTTTGATTCAATATTTGGAACAGGGAAATGTTATCAGAATGGAGGAAAATTAAGATGGAACTGACAAGTCAGAAATTAAGAAAAATCGCACCGGAGCTGGATCCTTTGAGATTGGGAACAGGATGGAAGCTGGAGGATCTCTCCAAACCACAGATCATGATTGAAAGTACATTCGGAGACAGTCATCCGGGAAGCGGACATCTTCTGGATCTGGTCGAAGAGGCAAGACAGGGTGTTGCAGAGGCAGGTGGTTTCGGAGCTCGTTATTTCTGTACGGATATCTGTGATGGAGAAGCACAGGGACATGATGGAATCAACTATTCACTGCCGTCCAGAGATATGATGGCAAATATGATTGAAATTCATGCAAATGCAACTCCGTTTGATGGTGGAGTATTTATTGCAAGCTGTGATAAAGGAATGCCGGCACATTTGATGGCGGTAGGAAGAATCAATATTCCGTCTATTATCGTGACAGGCGGTGTGATGGATGCAGGTCCGGATCTTCTTACACTGGAGCAGATTGGAAAGTACAATGCAATGTGTGAACGTGGAGAGATCACAAAAGAAAAGATGGAATTTTACAAACATAATGCATGTCCATCCTGCGGAGCCTGCTCGTTCATGGGAACAGCATCCACAATGCAGGTAATGGCAGAAGCGCTGGGACTGATGCTCCCGGGAAGTGCACTGATGCCGGCAACCAGCAAGGATTTAAGAGAGTTTGCAAAAAAAGCCGGAAAACAGGCAGTCTGGCTGGCAGAGCATAACCTGACTCCGGACAAGATCGTAACGATGAAGTCCTTCGAAAATGCAATCATGGTACATGCGGCAATTTCCGGTTCTACCAATTCTCTGTTACATATTCCGGCAATTGCCAAGGAATTTGGAATTGAGATTGACGGAGATACATTTGACCGTCTGCACAGAGGCGCACACTATCTGCTCAACATCCGTCCGGCAGGAGAATGGCCGGCACAGTTCTTCTATTATGCAGGAGGGGTTCCGACGATCATGGAAGAGATCAAGGATATGCTGCATCTGGATGTTATGACAGTGACAGGAAAAACACTGGGAGAAAACCTGGAAGAGCTGAAGAAAAATGGATTCTACGATAAATGCCAGAGTTACCTGGATCAGTGGAATTTAAAGAGGGAAGATGTGATCCGGCCGTTTGACAGACCATTCGGAACAGATGGAAGCATTGCGATCCTCAAAGGAAATCTGGCACCGGATGGAGCAGTTGTAAAACACACGGTAGTGCCAAAAGAGATGTTTGAAGCAGTTCTTCGGGCGAGACCGTTTGACTGTGAGGAAGATGCGATCCATGCAGTACTGACACATGAGATTCAGCCGGGCGATGCGGTGATCATCCGTTATGAAGGTCCAAAAGGAAGCGGAATGCCGGAAATGTTTTACACGACAGAAGCAATTGCATCAGATGCAACGCTTGGTGCAAGTATTGCACTTCTGACAGACGGTAGATTTTCCGGAGCATCCAAAGGTCCTGCAATCGGACATATCTCTCCGGAAGCAGCACAGGGCGGACCGATTGCCCTGGTGGAAGAAAATGATCTGATCGAGATCAGCATTTCAAACAGGGTTCTTCGAATCGTGGGAGTAAATGGTGAGAGAAAATCAGAGGAAGAAATGGAAGCAATCTTAAAAGAAAGAAAAAGCCGCTGGCAGCCAAGAGAAAACAAATATACAAAAGGTGTTTTAAAGCAGTTTGCGGAAAAGGCTGTGTCTCCGATGAAGGGCGGTTATATGGAATAGGAGCTGCTGGAAACAGTGACGAATAGGATCCGGATAGGGATACCAGAGATGAATTTCTGTGCAAAAGAGTTCATCTCTGGTATTTTTGTGATATAATGATGAAATCCGGCATGATCACAAGTCGGAAATGACAGCAAAGGAGAACATTGGTGAGATGTTGAATTATATTCGTTTTTCGACCAGAAAAGGCGAAAACAAGACATTGATAGAGATTCGTACTGCGAAAGACTGCAGGCTGGATGCAGTGATAGAGAGTGTGTCCTATCCATTTTTTGAATGCGCGTATTCACTGACCGCAGAGCATGGAGAAGAGTGGCTTCTGCGGATTGCAGATTTACATATGGAAAACTGGAAAGAGGTCTATATGCCGTCAGATGCTATACCTGATGAAGATGATGAGAACTGGGAAGTGGCATATTGTGAACAGGGCGAGAAGGAGAAAAAATCTGTGGGACGCGGCGTTTATCCGGATAACTGGAAAGAATTTTTGAAGATCATGGATGAGATCGTGCCAACTTCCATTCCCGGACAGATTAATAAAATCACTTTGGAATATCAGAGAAATGTCCGGTTCACGCAGAAAAATGAAGAGGGAACTCAAAATGAGACTGTCAACTGGGATTATAAAGAAGAAATGATCCTGGACCGGTATGAGGAAACTCTGACGATCCGTCAGGTGATCGCTCCGGGGCGGGAATTGACCAAAGAATATCATATGCGGGATGAGATTCCGGAGCTGATGGATAAGTGCATGGAATATCTTGGAAAACTGAAAAGTACCTCCGGTCAGCAGGAGCCGGACAGTGCAGCATTTAAGCTTTCCCTAGAATGCGGTGCAAGTACCAGCCGCGTGGTGACAGGAACATATAACCGGAGAGGACTTCCGGAAGGATGGGATGCATTTATCCGGGAGATCGCGGGATACATCCGGTTTTATGAAAGCTATGAAGATATTCTGAATCCTTATATTTATCGTCGTGGAAGACGTCAGGGAGAACAGATTATCTGCAGCGTGGTCTTTCATGAAAAAGGAGAGAAGCATCCGTATCTGACAGAGGATGAACATCTGGAAGTGGGAGATAAAGTGCTGGTTCAGGCAGGGCCGTACAAACAGGAGCTTCCCGGCAAGATCGTGTCAATTGATTATTATCGAAAAGAAGATCTGCCGGAAGAAATGGGAGATATTGGTGAGATTTTGAAAAAAATCGAAGAGTAAATGTAGTAATAAAATACGAAAGATAAGTGGAGAAACATAGATGAACTATTCAATGATGGAGTTGGTATGGCTGCTTTTGATCTACTCTTTTCTGGGATGGGTGATCGAAACGATTGTCGGCACAGTGAAAAAGAAAAAGTTTGTGAACCGTGGATTTTCGACAGGTCCGTTCTGTCTGGTGTACGGAACCGCAGCAGTATTTATGGCAGTCACGATGGAAGAACTGATGGCAGAGCCTGTCTTTCAGCTGATCGGCTGTGGAGTGCTTGCAACGATCATAGAGTGGATGGCAGGAAAAATCCTGGAGCGCTTAAATCAGCACAAATGGTGGGACTATTCGAACAAGAAATGGAATTTTGACGGATACATCTGCCTACAGTATTCTGTATTATGGGCAGTGCTCGGATTTGTGGCTGTACGGTATGGAGATGCTTTTTTTCTGATAGTATATCACATGATTCCGACGCTGATCCGGGAGATTCTGCTCTGGATTTTGCTAGCAGGAATGGCTCTGGATATTTCTGCATCGCTGGCAGCAGTATTTCATATCCGGAAAGAGATGCCGACTGCAATCCGGTGGAATAAGAAAGTAGCAGTATGGACGCAGAAATTTGCATTAATGATCGTGGGTCATGTAGAAAAACGAATGGCGAAGGCATATCCTGTGATCATGGAAAAGACAGAGCAGATAGAAAAAGAAGGGAACTTTGCAGAAGGGTGCGGGTTTTATAAACTATTCTGGCTGTTTTTGATCGGAGCAGTGCTTGGAGACTTTACAGAGACGATCTTCTGTCGTCTGACAGCCGGAGTATGGATGAGCAGGAGCAGCCTTGTATGGGGACCGTTCAGTATTGTATGGGGGCTGGCGATTGCCATTGCAACGGCACTTTTATACAAGGACAGAGAAAAGCCGGACCGGCATATTTTTATTGTAGGTACATTTTTAGGCGGAGCATATGAATATGTCTGCAGTGTATTTACAGAGATTGTGTTTGGAAAAGTATTCTGGGACTACAGTAAGATTCCGTTTAACCTGGGTGGGCGTATCAATCTGTTGTACTGCTTTTTCTGGGGGATCGCAGCGGTGATCTGGATCAAGGTATTGTATCCGAAATTTGCAGGATGGATTGAAAAGATTCCGATGCTCTGGGGATATGTGCTGACCTGGATTCTGGTTGTGTTTATGGCAGTGAATATTCTGGTATCTATGGCGGCACTGGTGCGCTATGATATGCGTGCCAATGGAAGACCGGCAGAGAGTGGCTGGGAAAAAGTGATCGATGAACATTTTGATGATGAAAGAATGGATCGGATTTATCCGAATGCGAAGCCAAGATAGAAAACGGGCGGGAAAAGTAATGCTGTGACTTTTCCCGCCTGTGTTATTTATGGACTCGTACCAGCCCGATTCCAAGTGCACCGGGACCGGTGTGACATCCGATACTCATTGTAAGTGGAAGCTGAAACAATTCCAGATCCGGGTATCGTTTTTTCATTTCTTCTTTAAAAAATTCCAATGTATCAGGATCCATCTGTGTATATGCAATACCGGCTTTGAGCAGTCCCTGAGTATGGAGTGCAGAGAGTCTTCCGGAGAGATCTTTATCAAGTGCTTTGCACATGGCTTTAAAAGCAGACTTCATTCCCCGGGTTTTGGTATAGGCGTCCAGCTTGTCTCCCTGAATGGTAAGAACCGGCTTTAAATTCAATACGGTTCCGATGGCAGCAGCTGCTGCTGTGATACGACCGCCTTTTTTTAAATATTCCAAAGTGTCTACCGCAATGTAGATGGTGGCATCCATGGCTTCCGTTTCCAGAATTTCTTTGATCTGCGCCCCGGTGAATCCCTGGCGGGTAAGTTCGACTGCATCCAGAACGGATTGTGCCTGTGTAACAGAAATCCGGTGATTGTCCACAACATGCACCCGCCCTTTGAAATATTCTTCCTGCGCAAGGAGCAGGGCAGTCTGGCAGGAATTGCTCAGTCCGCTGGACATTGGAACATGAACGACTTCATCATGTTCTTTCAGCAGCTGATCCCACATCTTCATGACATCCGCAGGCGATGGCTGAGAAGTTGTAACAGGTTCTCCGGAAGAAAGTTTCCGGTAAAACTCTTCTGATGTGATATTGCATCCTTCATAAAAAGTGTCTTCCCCAACAAGGACAGGCATTGGAAGTATGTGAATGTGATACTTCTGCGCATCATCAGGCGTGATTCCACAATTACTGTCTGTCATAATTGCTATCTTTGGCATAAAATCCTCCCTTAATCCGTAACCCGCCGTTTCTATGGTGAAAGGCGAAAATAGCTTACATATTGACCGTTATTTTAACAAGTGTTAAGATTATAGCAAATCCGAAATCTAAAGACAATGAACAATATTTGTAAAATGTTAGTTAATTATACAGAAAGAGGAAAATGTAAATCATGGAAGACAGAAGAGTGATCAAAACCAAGAAAAATTTGAAGGCAACCTTGATCGAAATGATGGGAGAGATCTCATTTGAGCAGATTTCTATTACAGAATTGTGCAAGCGGGCAGAAATCAGCAGAATTACTTTTTACGCACACTACAGTGATAAATACGCACTGGCAGATGATATTTTCAGTGATATGCTTCAGATCGGAACGGATATCTATCGTACAAAACAGGAAAAAGAAAATCCGGGAAATGATCTTGTAATGGGATATTGCAATATGTTAAACAGTATTCTGGAAGTGTATTATGACTGTTTTGCATTTTTCCAGTATACCAGCCCGCAGAAAAACCCGTATCTTGCATCTGCATTTTACACTATTGTACTGGAAACAATTGAAAATCATACCAATAAAATCCGACAGAATGTAGAAGTGAAATATTCCCCGAAGAAAATTGCAGGTTTCTTGTGTTTTGGGATGCTTGGATTTATCAATGAGGCACATGGTGAGAAAACATCGATTGAAGAGATCAAAAGAGAGGCAAATCAGTTGCTTAGGGATATACTGCAGTCCGGAGTGCTGGTAAAATAATGGTAAATAGTAAAACAAAAAACGCTGCCAAAGATAAACGTTGTACCTCCGGCGGCGTTTTGTCGTTCTCAATCTATTTTGCATACTTACGGACCAGACAGGAAATGACTCCCGCCAGACAGAGCCCAAGCAGGGCATTGTGCATGGAACCGAATACATCCAGAGCACCGCGGATTCCTTTTAACACATCCGGAGACTGTGGAATGATCTGGTTGATCCAAAAGGATGCATAAGAGCACACATAGATAAAAATAAATGAGAAAAGTCCACGTCCGGTATCTTCTTTATAAGTCTTTCTGCCGTCACGGACACGAACCCGTGTCATAGCCCATAAAAAGGAGATGCATTCAAATAAAAGAAAAAATCCGGCGACTCCGGCATAAGCGGCCAGACAATAATTCTTTTCTTCTACTGCAGTTACAGGATCTCCGTAAGGAGCACTGCCGCGCCAGAAATTATAAGCCAGGAAAGCGGCTGTTCCTGCGATCAGCAAAAGAGAAACGAAACGGATGATAATGCTGGCTGTTTTATAAATGGCTTTTCCCCCATATTTTGCAGTGGTTTTTACAGGAGAAAGCAGGTCACTTTTCCTTTTGGAAGAAGACTTTTCTCTGCGGGGGCGTTCATCCTCGTAATCATCAGAATCAGAGGTCGGGCGTTTTGAACGTGATGGATTTTTTCTTCTGTCAGGTTCTTCTTCCCATTGATGGTTTTTCCGGCCGGACTGTGGAGAAACGGATCCATTTGTGATCGGATCCATTAAAATGGTCTCGTCTCCCTGCAGCGGCATTTGAATATTCTTTTTCTTTTTACCGGAAGCCCGGGGCTTTGGCTGTGATTTTAAATCTACGGTTTGAAATTCACGCTTTGTCAGTGGTTCTTCTTCATAATGAAAGATCGGATCGTCTTCATAAGTGACTTCAAAATCCTGATTAAAAAAATGTTCGTTGTTGTTCTTGGAACTCATGGAAATCCTCCTTCCGAATGCTCCTATTCTATCCTGTTTTTGAAAAATCCTCAAGAGAAGACGGGGAAAATTTAGAAAGATTTAAAAATTTCTGATGCGTTGACGCTAACCTCCATTTTGCGTATAATAAAACCAATTGAAACAAAATGGAGGCAGATTATGAAAGCAAAGAAAGTTCTCTCAGGCGCATTGGCAGCGATTCTTTTGACTCTTACACCGGGTGTGGCTGTGTGTGCAGAGGAGATGGCCGGGCAGGAGCAGACGGAAAATACACAAGTACTGTCTGCACAGGAGCAGGAAAACCAGGAAAAAGCAGCATCTTATGCGGAGAAAATAGATACAAACGAGATTTCGAACTGGCCACAGGGACCCGCGATCTATGCGGCTTCCGGCATTGTGATGGACATGAACAGCGGGGCAGTGCTTTATGCAAAAAAGGCCGAAGAAAAAAGATATCCTGCGAGTATTACGAAAGTGTTGAGTGTTTTGACTGCATTACAGTATGCGAAAATGTCCGATACCGTTGTGTTTTCAGAGGACAGTATTTCTTTTTTGCAGTGGGATGATGCGCAGATCGGGATGAAGCCCGGGGAAGAAATCAGCATGGAGTCAGCACTTTATGGGATGCTTCTGGCTTCGGCAAATGAAGTCTCCTATGCGGTGGCGGAAAATGTAGGAAAGCAGTACTTAAATGGCGGATATGCGGAGTTTATAGAAGAGATGAACCGGATATCTCAGGAATTGGGATGTACCAGTTCAAACTGGGTCAATGCAAATGGGCTTCATGATGACAACCACTATACAACAGCGCATGATATGGCGAGAATTGCAGCGGCAGCTTATCAGAATGAAGAGTTTCGAAGACTGGAGACAACGCTGGAATACAAAGTTCCACCGACGAATCTGACTGCGGAAGAAAGGATTCTGGATCAGAATCATAAAATGCTCTGGCCGGAAAACTATTATTACTATGCGAATGCGAAAGCGGGAAAGACCGGATATACAGATCAGTCAAAGACAACGCTTGTGACGATGGCGGAAGGAAATGATATGCAGCTGGCAGCGGTGGTGCTTCATACATATGGAGTAGATGCTTATACGGATACGAGGTTTATGTATGATTATGCATTTACAAATTTTGAAAGGCTGAATCTGAGGGAATGTGAAACTTCATCAGATATTGAAAGTTTTGACAAGGAAGATGCCTATGTTGTGGTTCCAAAGGGCGTTTCGTTTTCAGAATTGGAAAAAGAGTATGTTCCAAATGAAAAGGAAGGAGTAAGACAGGCTGCGGTAGAGTATTTTTATCACGGACAGCCAGTGGGGAGTGCGAAAGCAACATTGACAGAAGAAGCGTTTTCCGCATTGACAGGATCTGATAAAAAAATAAAGATCGAGTCGGTAAAACAGGAAAAGAAGGCTGAAAAATCAGAGCAAACAGAGCAGAAAAAGCTGTCAAAACTGACAGTTGTGCTTGCACTGGCAGTAATTTTGCCATTAGGATATATTATTCTGGTCGTTATTTTGTATAAACTAAATATGAGGTGGAGAAACCGGAAAAAGTAGATCGATACGGATGGGACGCATAAACACGCCCATCCGTATTTTTAATGATGATGTTTCAGGCAGTAAAGATCGTGGAACAGATATCCGGCAAAAATCAGAATCGCTGCAAAAAACAAAAAGCAGCAGGTGAGAATCAGTTCCGGAAGTGAGCGCTTCCACAGGGAAAGAGGCAGCCTGTATCCAAGAAAGGAAATATGAAACATTGCGACCAGTGTCAGAAGCAGCACTCCGAATTTTTCAAAAAAGATCCGTGCTTTGATCTTATAATAATCCTGTCGCCTGAGCGGAAGTGTCAGATATCTGGTAACACGGGATGAAATCACTCCGTTTTCTGCGATGAGAAAAAGCTCATAACAGAGATAGCAGCAGAGTCCGAAAATACCGAAAATAAACCAGACAGGGAGAAAGGTGGCAGGATCCGGGATCAATCCTTTTGAAAGAGCATGATAGGCGTTCTGCATCTCAAACTGGGAGGTCGGAAGATAAAGGAAAAACAAGGTTCCTGTTAACAGCCAGTATCCTCCAAAATGAAAGGTTTGCTTCTCTATGTGGTAAACATTGTGGTTCATATAAGTCACCTCCTAAGAATTACGGGACAGCAGGTCTCGTATATGTGTATGAGAGCGTTTTAATTTGTCGGCAAGAAAGGCATCCATTTGTTCCGGACAGTGGAACGTAATAATTCCATTATCGGCAAACAGCAGGTAATCGGCAAGTTTTTTCAATGTTTCTGTAATGTGGGAGGAAATAAAAATTCCTACATCTTCATTTAAAATATCCTGCATAATCGATAGAAAGTTTTTGCGAAAGACAGGATCAAAGCCTTCCAACGGTTCATCCAAGATCAGAAAACGTGGATGATGTGCCAGTGCAAAACAGGTCTGCATTTTCATGTATTCGCCTTTGGAGAGCTGCCAGAGCTGTTTGGAGGGAGAAAAATTCATCCGGTCCATCAGCGTATAATAGCGTTCCATGGACCAGTTGGAAAAATAAGGGCCCAGAAGCTCTCCGTTTTCCAGAGCGGATTTTTCCATAAAATAAGTGAGTTCCTCTGATACATAACCAATTTGATCTTTGTAGCTGTCAGGCTCTTTTTTTAAAGAAATTCCATCCAGCGTCACATCACCGGTGCAGGCCGGATCAATCCCGGCAAGGCAGCGTAAAAGAGTTGATTTTCCGGAGCCGTTTTTCCCGGCAAGTACTGTCAGATATCCGCTTTCCAGTTGAAAAGAAGTCGGATATAACTGAAAGTGACTGTAAGATTTTGCGAGTTCATTACAAATTAGTTCAGACATATCCTAATCCCTGCCTTTCCATAAAAGTTGTATCAAGTCCTGTACCTCATCTAAAGAAAGAGACAGTTTTTTTGCATCTTCGATACAGGAAGAGAGCGCATGTTCCAGTTGAACAAGCTGTTCTTCCTGCAGAGTACGAAAATCTACCTGCTTTACAAAAAATCCTTTTCCCGGATGAGAGTAGATGAGGTTTTCGGATTCCAGTTCTTCGTAAGCGCGCTTTGTGGTGATCACGCTGATTTCCAGATCTTTTGCCAGACTTCGGATGGAAGGAAGCATATCACCTGGAGAAAGCTCCCCGTTTAACATGGATTCCTTAAATGCCTGTACAAGCTGTTCGTAAATCGGCAGTGAGGAATCCGGTTTTAAAAGAATGTTCAATGTGTACCAGGCCTCCTTTCTGTCAAGTCCTGCAGTTCGAAGCAAGTTTCATAAGAAAGGATGCTGTTTAGAAAACTGTGAATGCAGTAAGCGGTTACAAGTATATTTATGCTCATGATCAGAAACCAGAGAATATTTTTGGGGGAAGCATATTTAAAAAGTGCAAATTCGGCCACAAGCAGCAGGATCCAGATAAAATTCAGAAAGTCAAAATTGAGAATCCTATTGAAAATTTTCTGCTGATGCCCCTCTTCGGTTAACTGAATTGGAGAAGGCATGGCATGATTTAAGCAAGCTGCGATGATCAGGAGGAGAAGGAGCAGCAAGTAGGTTATTGTTTCACGAGGTGTGACAGTTATTATCCAATAATGGAAACCTCCGCCCAGAATTTGAAACAATGAGAATATCAGCAGACAGATCAAAATTTTAACCAACAGGTACATCAAAAGCAACCGACGCTTTATCTTTGTGTCAGCAGGACAAAAAGAGAGTGCTTTCAAAGAGCGTATCGGCAATTTTACTGAAAGAAGAAGTACAAAAGCAAGTCCTAAGCCTATGGAGGCAGAAGGAGTAGAAAATCCAAATGTGAAATAGCAAATGGTCCACAATGCAAATAAAATGGAGAAGTTCAGCCAGTGTTTTTTAAAATCAGACCACAGACTTTGTAAGATCAGCGTCAACATACAGTTACCTCCTGTTTTGGGAAATATAAGTTTTCATAAGAAATCATATTGTTTAAAAAAGTACGGATGCAGTAAACTGCTGCAAAAACATTTCCGATCATAGCAATAATCCAAAGTGCAATGATCCAGCTATTCCATGAGGTCTGCAGATAGCTCTGGCAAAATAAAGCAACATATTCCAAAGCAAGCAGACAGAACCAGTAGACATTGACGATGCTCATTCCTTTTCCTTCCAGTGCTTCATCAAGCTTACGATTTGGAATCCGGTTGCCGGGATCTGCTTTCATGGAAAAATCAATCAGGATAAAGCAGGACAAAAAAAGTAGCAATGTAAGCTCGGGAGTCTGGAAAAATATCAGCAGATTTCCGGTAAAGCTCAGACAGAGTAATACAAATAAAATCAGACAAAAAGAAACCTTGCTCCAAAAATAAGAGCGCAAAGATTTTCTTTTTAATCTCATATCTGCCGGACAAAAATAGATTGGTTTCAACAGCCGGACGGGAAATTTTCTGGAAATCAGGATGACAGACAACAAAATGCCGGCAGTGCCAATAAAGTATAAAAGTGTATAGGTCTCCGATCCGTTCAGTATCATTTTCCTCAGTTCAGCCTCTGAAAGCAAGTAAGCTTCTGAATCCACCATGAAAAACCAGAATCCAAAGGTAAACACAAAAATGGTAGCAATATAACACAATACCAATGTCACAAGAATCCCGAGCCAGTGTTTTTTAAAATCAGACCACAGGTGTTGGATAATCAATTTTGTCATTGGATTACACCTCCTTTGTGAAAACAGTACATCAGATCTTCCAGAGAAGGCCTGGTGACGGTCAGAGCGCCAAGATGGAGTGATTCTGCTTTGGCAGAGTCGATCAGTGTGGAATTCCGATATTCACCGAAATTTTGACAAACGACCATTTGAGAATCTAACTGCTCCAGTTGTTCTTTTGTACCATGTAAAAGGAGATAGCGATCTGCAAGTTCTTCCCGCGTTAAATCCAGTATCAGACGTCCGTAATCCATCAGAAGAATGTAATCTCCGATCTGATCCAGATCTTCGGTGATATGGGTGGAAAAAAGAATGCTTCTCGTGCCGTCCTCCACGATTTCCTGCATATATCCCATCAGTTCTTTGCGAAACAGAGGATCCAGTCCGGCCGCAGGTTCATCCATAAGAAACACTTTTGCGTCATGGGAAAATGCAAAGGCAAGCTGAAAACGTGCTTTTTGTCCTTTGGAGAGTTTGCCGATTTTTTTCTTTGGGTCCACATCAAAACGTCTGCAGAATTCCAGAAATAAGCGGTGATCATATCGACTATAGAGAGCACCGAAGCAGCGGGCGTTCGTCTCAACCCGGGTGTCTGCATCAAAGAGACATTCATCCAGAACAACGCCAAGCTGATCTTTTGCAGCAATTTCTTCGTTTTCCATGGAATGACCAGTTACAAAGACTGCTCCGGAATCTTTTTCATACAAATTCAGAATAGTTTTGATCAGAGAGGTCTTTCCGCAGCCATTTTGTCCGATCAGACCTGTGATAAATCCAGGTTTTAGTGTAAAGCTGATATCATGCAGAGCAAAGGTGTTAAGATTTTTGTTGAGATGTTGTACTTCCAACAGGTATTCCATAGTATCCCTCCTTGTATCAGTTGACTGTTTATCAACTGTATATGTTTGTATAAACAGTATATGAACAGTTGGAAGAAAAGTCAATAGTATGTAGAAAAAAGTATTAAAAATCTTGATGTAAACTCCGAATTTTTGTTGGAAATTTTCTTGACAAATCTTGGCTTTATCACGTATGCTTTTGTAAAAGCCCTTTCATGAAGGTATGGAATGTTGGAAAGAGGGAAGTTATGAATATATATGATATTGCAAAAGAAGCAGGGGTTTCGATTTCAACCGTTTCGCGGGTTATGAATCATAAGGGAAATGTAAATCCGGAAACCCGAAAAAAAGTAGAAGAAATTCTGGAAAAAAATAATTATACGCCAAGTGCGATCGCACGCGGAATGGTGAGCAAATCGATGAAGACCGTCTCTGTTTTAACAGTGGATATCCGTGTTCCGCATTATGCCAGAACGGCCTATACCATAGAGAGAGAGTTCAGCCGTCGTGGATACGAGGTTTCTCTGTGCAACACGGGCGGGGAGCTGGAAGAGACGATCAAGTATCTGCGGACAGCACGGGAGAAAAAGACGGATGGAATCGTACTGGTAGGTTCTGTGTTTAATACGCTTTGTAAAAATGCGGAAATCAGCGGGTTGCTGCAGAATATACCGGTTGTGCTTGCCAATGGAAAGCTGGAACTGCCAAATTCATATTCGGTTCTGGTCGATGACAGGTATGGAGTATCGCTTGCTGTGGAACATCTGATTCAAAAGGGACACCGCGAGATTTATTATCTGAGAGATATGGATACAGTCAGTGCACAGCTTAAATGTGAGGGATTTATTGCGGAGATGGAGAAATGTGGTCTCAAAAATGCAAGACAGCAGGTGCTGGAGACCGCATCAAGTATTGAAGGTGGTATAAAAGCGGTCGAACAGCTGATCCAGAGAAAGCAAAAATTTACGGGAATTGTTTGCGGAGAGGATATTACGGCAGCAGGAGTTGTGAAAGCGCTTTTACATTATGGAATCAAGGTGCCGGAGGAAGTAGCAGTAACCGGTTATAATAATTCGGAATATGCAAAAATTTGTGAACCGCAATTGACAACAATTGATAATAAGCCGGAATTAGTGGCAATGATGAGTGTTCAGCTGTTGACTAGTCTGATTGAAAAGACAGAGGTATATTCATCCTGCACAATTCAGCCGGAGTTAGTGGAAGGACAGACAACTTAGGCTGGCGGAAGCATAAGAGAAAGATTTTTGGAAAAATATCTGAAAGTCTTTCTCTTATTTTTTTTGAAATATAAGAAAACGCTTGCATAATATTAAAAAAATATCAGCGATTTGCACGAAAATCAGATTAAAAAATTATACTATATGCTGAAAGTAGTGTGTAGTTGATATCTTATATTGACAAAAACAGACAGATAACTATAATGAAAGCTAGAGAAAGCGCTTTTATGAGTTTTCAAAATATTTTCACAAACTGAAAGGAGATTATCATGAGAGTTCAATATGATGTTATGGTACAGGAGTTTACAAGAGTTTTGGAGAAAAGGGGATTCAATCATGAGGATGCAGAAAATGCAGCAGTTATTTTTGCACAGAATAGCCTTGCAGGTGTGTTCTCACATGGCTTGAACCGTTTTCCGCGTGTTGTCAGCTATCTGGAAAAAGGGGAGATCGATCCGAATGCGAAAGCAACCTGTGAAATGCAGATGGGAGCCATCGAGAGATGGGACGGGCATCGTGGATTCGGGCCTTTGAATGCAAAGAAAGCAATGGATCGTGCCTGTGAACTGGCAAAAGAGTACGGAGTCGGATGCGTTGCATTAGGAAACAATAACCACTGGATGAGAGGCGGTACATATGGATGGCTCGCAGCAGATCATGGATGTATCGGTATCTGCTGGTCCAACACAATGCCGAACATGCCGGCATGGGGCGGCTTGAACCGTAAAATAGGAAACAACCCGCTGATCATGGCAGTGCCTCGTTCCAATGGTGAACATGCGATGATTGACTGTGCAGTTTCTCAGTTTTCTTATGGAAAGATTGAAGATTGCCGTCTCAGAGGTGTACAGCTTCCGGTGCCGGGTGGATATGATACAAAAGGAGAGCTGACAACAGATCCTGCGGAAATCGAAAAAACATGGAGAGTCCTTCCAATGGGATACTGGAAAGGAAGCGGACTGTCTATCGTGCTTGATCTGATCGCAACCGTTCTGACAAATGGAAATTCTGTACAGAAGATCGGAACATTTGGAGATGAGATCGGACTGACTCAGATCATGATCGCTGTTGATCCGACAAAATTCAATACAGTAGAAGAGACAGATGCGATAGTAGAAGAGATTCTTGCAGATGTCAAATCTTCGGAACCGATCAAAGAAGGCGGAGAGGTTTATTATCCGGGAGAACTGGAGCTGAAAAATATCAAAGAGAACAAAGAACAGGGAATCCCGGTAATTGAAGAAGTTTGGGAATCCATCCTGAAAATGTAAGAAAAGAGAGAGAACTAGGGAGGAAATATCATGGAATATGTAATAGGAATCCTGCTGCTCGTCTCATTTGTAGGTCTTGCCGTTTACGCAGTTCGCGGCGGCAACCTGATGATGGGTATGCTGATCATGGGTATTATCTGGACAGTGCTTCCACTGATTGGAAATACTTTTGCAACAAATCCGGAATTTATCGCTGCATATCCGGGAATTACGGACATTAGTTTTGTAGATGCGATCACGAAAGTGTTCCAGTCCGGTCCGGAAGGATGGGGAAGTGTTCTTGTCAATGTTGTGTTTGGTGCATGGTTTGGTCGTGTACTGCTTCAGACAGGAATTGCAGATGCATTGATTCGAAAGGCTGTTGAGCTTGGAGGAGATAAACCAGTCATTATCTGCGTCCTGCTTTCTACAGTAACAACGGCAATTTTCTCTACATTATTTGGTGCAGGGGCAGTTGTTGCGATTGGAGTGATCATTCTTCCGATCTTGATGAGTCTTGGTATTCCGAAGACACTTTCTATCGGTTCTTTTATGTTAAGTGTAGGAGCCGGAATGTACTTGAACCCGGTACTTACCGGACAGTTTCTGGCATTCTTCCTGGGAGAAGACGGAAAACAGCTGATCACCTATGATGATCCGGCACGTCTTCGCTGGGCAGGGATCGGACTTGCTGTACAGCTGATCATGGTGATCGTGATGTGCATGTTTTCTCTGAGAAAGAAGAAAACTGTTCATGCATGGAGTGCATCCGCCGCAAGAAAAGCACGTCCGGGATATGTTCCGACAGTTGCGCTGATCGCACCGATCCTTCCGGTTTTACTGCTGGTTGTATTGAATGTTCCGATCATTCTCGGATTTATCATTGGAAGTTTTTATGCACTGGCAGTTTGTGGAAAACTGAAATCTTTCCGGGGTGCCTGCCGTGTGCTGAATAAAGATTTTTATGATGGTGTAGTTGATACAGCACCGTTGGTTGGATTTCTGCTTATGATTCCGATGTTCAATAAAGCAGCAGAACTTTGTGTTCCTTATTTTAATGCGTTGCTTGGAAATGTAATTCCGCACAATACACTGGTGATCAGTATTGCGTTTGCACTTTTAGCACCACTTGGATTGTTCCGTGGACCGCTGACACTTTTCGGTTGTGGAGCAGCAACACTGGGAATCCTGAAAGGAATCGGATTCTCAACTCCATATCTGTTTGCGCTGATGGTCATTCCTTCTATTACAATGAATGTTTCCATCTGTATGACACAGAGCTGGATCGCATGGGGAGTCAGCTACGCAAAAGTATCAACAAGAGAACATCTGAAAAAGACATTGCCGGTTGCATGGATTGTTTGTATCATCATGCAGGCCATCACTTACATTATGTTTGGTTAAGGAGGAGTTTCAAATGAGTGATAGAAAAGTACGTATGGGTATCGATGTCGGCGGAACACATACAAAAGCCGTTGCCATCGACAATGCGACCCATGAAATTATCGGAAAGTCTTCTGTGAAAACAACACATGATGACAAGGCAGGGGTTGCGACCGGAGTTGTACAGGCATTTCAGAATTGCCTGAGAGAAAATGGAATCGATCCGAAAGATGTGATCTTTGTTGCACATTCTACGACACAGGCGACCAACGCTCTGATCGAAGGAGATGTGGCAAATGTAGGAGTGATCGGTGTCGGTCCGAAAGGTGTGGGCGGCTGGATCGCAAAAGCGCAGACGAATATGAAGGATATCAACCTTGGATCCGGGCGTTTTATCCGGCTTAAGAACCGCTTCATCTGTGATGAAAATCTGTCTGACCAGCTTGTGACAGATACGATTAAATCTCTGGTGGGTGATGGTGCACAGGTTATCGTGGCCAGTGAATCTTACGGTGTGGATGACATGGAAAATGAGACCGGCATCTGCAAGATTGCAAAAGATATGGGTCTGGAAGCGACAGCAGCCAGTGAGATCACCAAGCTTTATGGACTGACCAGACGTACACGTACAGCTGCAATCAATGCGTCCATTTTGCCGAAAATGCTCAATACAGCAAATTCTACAGAACAGAGTGTAAAAAGCGCCGGGGTAGAAGTTCCTCTGATGATCATGAGAGGTGACGGCGGTGTTATGGAGATCAGTGAAATGAAAAAACGTCCGGTCCTTACGATGTTGTCCGGTCCTGCAGCTTCTGTGATGGGAAGTCTGATGTATCTGCGTGCCTCAAATGGTGTATATTTTGAAGTTGGAGGAACAACGACGAATATCGGTGTAATCAAAGACGGACGTCCTGCCATTGATTATTCGAATGTAGGCGGACATCGTACATATATCAGCAGTCTGGATGTGCGTGTCCTCGGTGTTGCCGGAGGAAGTATGGTGCGGGCAGATAAGAGCGGTGTCAAAGATGTGGGACCACGTTCCGCACATATTGCAGGTATGGACTATGCGGTATTTACTCCGGAAGAAGAAATTGTGGATCCGAAAGTCGTATTCTTCAGCCCGAAAGAGGGAGATCCTGCGGACTATGTAGCGATCGAACTGAAAAGCGGAAAGCGGATCACGATCACAAATACCTGTGCAGCGAATGTGCTGGGACTGATTAAACCAGAATATTTTGCCTATGGAAATGCCAATGCGGCGCGCAAGGCAATGCAGCCTCTGGCAGATTACATGGGAAAAACAGTGGAAGAGGTTGCAGAACAGATTCTGACAAGAGCCTATGAGAAAATTGAACCGATCATCATGGAACTGGCAGAAAAATATCGCCTGGAGAAAGATCAGATCAGTCTGGTAGGAGTCGGCGGAGGAGCCGCTTCCCTGATTGGATTCTGTTCGGATAAAATGGGACTTCGCTATTCCATTCCGGATAATGCAGAGGTCATTTCTTCCATCGGTGTTGCACTTGCAATGGTACGTGATGTAGTGGAACGAGTGGTTCCAAACCCGACACCGGAAGATATCCGCTCGATCAAAGCAGAAGCAATTGACAAAGCAGTGGAAAGTGGTGCCGCAGCGGACAGTGTGGATGTTCATATCGAGATCGATCCTCAGACTTCAAAGCTGACAGCGATCGCGCTGGGCTCCACAGAAGTAAAGACAACCGATCTTTTGAAGGAATGTACAGCAGAAGAAGCACGTCAGCTGGCAGCAGAGGATTTAAAAGAAGAACCTTCTGCAATCAAGGAAGAATGTGCAACAAAGAATTTCTATGTATTTGGTACAGACAGAAAAGGAAAACATCCGGTTCGTATTCTGGATAAAAAAGGATTTATCAAAGTGCAGAGAAATGATGGAAAAGCTCTTCTTTGTAAAGCGGGAAGCTACCGGAATGTGGTCTCTCAGATGTGGGAAGAACTGGCGATTTATCAGCAGGATGCCATCCTGCGCCCGGATTACTATATTTGCGCCGGAGCCCGGGTGATGGATTTTTCAGGATCTGTTGATCTGGATAAGATTATGATGCTGATGGAAGTTGAGATGCAGATGATCAATCCATCTGATGATGTGATCATTGTGGGAGCGAAAAACAGTCTGTAATAATAGAAGGGAATATGCAGCAATATGGACAAGAGTGGTAAAAGAAACCGGTTTTTGGATGCGCTGGCAGGCAGAAATGTACAGGAAGAACCAGAAAAGTTTCCGGAAATTCCATTGAAAGATATGGTGCAGACACTGGAGGGTGTGACAGAAGAAGCGTGGGGACGCTATGCATTTGCAAGAGAACCCCTGGAGCGAAAGTTTACGTCACAGGAAAAAGATGCGTACACTGTGAAAGCAAATGCCTGCGGACGGGAATGGGCGAAGCGCATCAGTGAAAAATATGGGACTGAAGATCCGAAGATTCTGGCCGGGAAAATGGGCATGAAAGTAAAGATGCCGAAAGTTCCGACCGGAGGAGGGGTGGTTTTGTTTGCACAGTATGTACAGCCAGATGAGATCACAATCTTTACAGACTGCGTAGATAAGGCGGCTGCGCTTGAAAAACAGTGCGGCTGCCCGCTTCTTAAAAAGGAGCGCCTGTTGGAAATTTTGCTGGCACACGAATTGTTTCATGCAGTGGAGGAACAATATGCAGGAGAAATTTTTACCAGAACAGAGAAAATTGAGCTGTGGAGAAAACCATTCTCCAACCGTTCTGTGATCTCATGCCTGTCAGAAATTGCGGCAATGGCATTTGCCAGACAACTTTCAGGGCTGAGTGTTTCTCCGTATATGCTGGACGTACTGCTTGTATATTCCTATGATAAAAATACTTCTTATGGTCTGTATGATGAAATCTGGAAATGGAACAGGGAAGTATTGTCCGATAAAAATCAGGAGGAAAAAAGATGCTGACGACAAATATTTTACTGGCTGAGAAATACGATTATCTCAGTGAGAAATTTAAAAAAGCGTTTACGTTTTTAAGAGATACCGATCTTGCCGCTCTGCCGGTTGGAAATGTACCGATTGACGGGAACGAAGTGTATGCGAATGTGCAGAGTTATTCTACAATGGATGCTGCAGATTGTCCGTTTGAAAGTCATAAAGAATACTTCGATGTACAATATGTAGTGGAAGGAGAAGAATGTTTCGGTTACGAGCCGGTAGAAAATCTGATTCCGTCCGTGGAGTATGATGCAGAGAAGGATCTGATTTTTTATCAGGAACCTGCGGATTTTGGAAGTGTCATTTTAAAAGCCGGGGATTTTGCAATCGTGCCGCCGGAAGACGGACATGCTCCGAGACGAATGACAGCAAATGGTTCCTGTCACGTAAAGAAAATTGTGGTGAAAGTAAGAGTATAGGAGGTAGTTCAAGTGAAGAGTTCATTTCGTTGGTATGGAGACAGTGATCCGGTCACACTCGATAAAATCCGTCAGATTCCGGGAATGCGTTCGATTGTTTCTGCTGTGTATGATGTGAAGCCGGGAGAAGTATGGCCGGAAGAGAGCATCAAACATCTGGTTGATGAATGTGCGGCAAATGGTCTGGTATTTGATGTGGTAGAGTCTATTCCTGTCACAGAAGAGATTAAACTTGGAAGACCGGAACGCGACCGTCATATTGAAAATTACTGTGAGTCGATCCAGCGCTGTGCGAAGTACGGAATCAAATGTATTACTTATAATTTTATGCCGGTTTTTGACTGGACGCGAACCCAGTTGGATAAAGAAGCTGAGGATGGATCTACCAGTCTTGTGATGTACTGGGATCAGCTGAAAGGGCTGGATCCACTGAAAGATGATATCCATCTGCCTGGCTGGGATGCCAGCTACACACAGGATGAGGTGCGTGAATTGATCCGGGCATATGGAGAGCTTGGAGAAGAAGGGCTGTGGGCGAATATTGAATATTTTCTGAAACGGGTGATCCCTGTGGCAGAAGAATGCGATGTCGTGATGGCATTACATCCGGATGATCCTCCGTATCCGATTTTTGAATTGCCGAGGGTGATTACATGTGAGAAAAATATTGATCGTTATCTGTCGATCGTGGACAGCCCGGCAAACAGTCTGTGTCTTTGCACAGGTTCGCTTGGAAGCTCCCCTGACAATGATATCCCTGCAATGGTGCGTAAATATTCCGCAATGGGGCGTATCGGCTTTATGCATATCAGGAATGTGAAGATTCTTCCGGACACATCGTTTGAAGAGTCAGGTCACTTGACGCAAAAAGGTTCTCTGGATATGAATGCGATCGTGAAGGCGCTAGTTGAAACGGGATTTGAAGGATATTTCCGTCCGGATCATGGACGCATGATCTGGGGAGAGAGCGGAAAGCCGGGATATGGTCTTTTTGACCGGGCGCTGGGAAGTGCGTATATCAATGGTCTGATCGAAGCAAATGGCGGAGTTATCGAAGAATAGGAAAAGGGACAGCACAATATTTTTTTCTGTCATAATATAGTATACAGCGGTCATGTTATATTCGGCATGACCGTTTTTTTATTTTTATCTGTCATAATGTGTTGATATTGTCTTCATATTTAAATATACTAGTGTAGCAGAGAAAGAATCTTTATAAGATTTTAATGGAACCAAAAAAGTTTTCATGCAGTTTTTAGATATGAAGTGTTAAATTTGACAGGAAGTGAAAAATATGGGAGCGAAAATATGAAACAGGAACAGATGAAAATCTGGGAAAGATTTTTAAAAGGGCTGCTGGTAATGACAGGGATCCTTTTTATAGCAACTGGAATTGGATATTTATTCCGGTATCTTGGATTTTCAGAAGAAAATATCATTATTGTATACATTTTAGGGGTTCTGATCATTGCAATCATTACGGTCAACAGAGGATGGAGCGTATGCTATTCGCTGCTCAGTGTGTTGTTGTTTAATTTTTTGTTTACAGATCCAAGATTTACGTTTTTTTCGTATGATTACGGGTATCCAGTGACATTTGTGACTGTGTTTATTGCAGCCGTGATCGTCAGTAATTTGACCATACAAATCCGTAAGCAGGGGTATCGGGCTGAGCAGATGGCTTTACGTACCCGCATCCTGTTGGAGACGAATCAGATGCTCCAGAAGGCGAAGAATGCGGATGAGATGATTGAAGAGACTGCAAGGCATCTGATGCGCATGATGGGAAAAAATGTGATATATTATCGGGCAGAGGATGGAATACTTTCTGAGCCCAGGTTTTGTATGGCAGAACCTGGTGCAGCCAAGATGTTATACTTGCAGCAGCGGGAACGGCAGGCTGCGCAGTGGGCGTTCGAGAATCGAAAACGCGCAGGAACAGGAATGGATCAGTATCCGGATGCACATTGCCTGTATCTGGCAATCCGAAACGAAGACATGGTCTATGGCGTGATCGGAATTGCTCTGGAAGGGATGATGATGGATGTCTATGAACAGAACCTGATTTTATCCATTTTAGGGGAATGTGCACTGGCATTGGAAAAAGAGGGCTATAACAGAAAACGGGAAGAAGCGCTTGCACAGGCAAAGAATGAGCAGTTAAGAGCAAATCTCCTGCGTTCGATTTCTCATGATCTTCGGACGCCTCTGACGAGTATTTCGGGAAATGCAGGGATTCTTCTGAACAGTGCGTCAGCGCTTGGTGAAGAGAAGCAAAAACAGCTTTATAAAGGAATTTATGATGATTCCATGTGGCTGATCAATCTGGTGGAAAATCTTCTGTCTGTGACGCGGCTGGAAGACGGGACTATGAATCTGAATCTGCAGATCGAATTGGTGGATGAGGTGATTGAGGGGGCGCTGAAACACATCAGCCGGGATCATTCGGACTATGAATTGAAATTTATTCATTCGGAAGAGCTGCTTCTGGCAAAAATGGATTCCCGTCTCATCATCCAGGTTATTATTAATATTGTGGACAATGCATTGAAATATACGCCGAAAGGCTCTAAAATAGAGATCTATGCAAGAAAAGAAAATCAGATGATCGCGATTTCCATTGCAGATAATGGAAAAGGAATTGCGGATTGTGCAAAAGAAAAGATTTTTGATATGTTTTATACTGCAGACAGTAAAGTTGCAGACAGCAGAAGAGGTCTTGGACTGGGGCTGTTCCTCTGTAAGTCGATCATACAGGCGCATGGGGGAACGATTCAGGTAGCAGATAATGTTCCACATGGTACGATTTTTACATTTACACTGCAGGCAGAGGAGGTTACTTTGAATGAATAAACCATTGATTTTAGCGGTAGAAGATGATACAGCAGTAAGAAACTTGATTACAACTACATTAGAGACACAGGATTACCGTTTCCATACGGCGGCCAACGGTGCTCAGGCAATTTTGGAAGCAGCGTCTCAGAAACCGGATATCATGCTTCTGGATCTGGGGCTTCCGGACATGGATGGAGTGGAAGTGATCAAAAAAATCCGTTCCTGGTCAAATCTGCCGATTATAGTGATCAGTGCGCGGAGTGAAGACAGGGATAAGATTGAGGCGTTGGATGCAGGTGCGGATGACTATCTGACCAAGCCGTTTTCTGTAGAGGAGCTTCTGGCAAGACTGCGTGTGATCCTGCGAAGACTTCAGTATATGGAATCCAGCTCATCTCAGGAAGAAAAAGAATTTGTCAATGGAGACCTGCGGATTGATTATGTGTCTGGCTGTGTGTATTTAAAGGGGCAGGAACTGCATATGACATCCACGGAATATAAACTTCTGATTTTGCTTTCAAAAAATGTTGGAAAGGTATTGACTCATACATATATTACGAAAGAAATCTGGAGAAGTGCCTGGGACAATGATGTAGCTTCTTTGCGGGTGTTTATGGCAACGCTCAGAAAGAAGATTGAAGAAAATCCATCTCAGCCGAAATATATTCAGACACATGTGGGGATTGGATATCGTATGTTGCGGGTGGCGCAGTGACAAAGTGAGTTTTTACGGGGCTGTGATGGCAGCCCCGCTTTGTTTTCATCTCTATGAAACATAGAAACGAGTATTACTCTCTAAATTCTAATATTTGCTTTTCTATGGTTCCATTTTTGTATTGAATCTTGAATGCATTTGCATTCGGATTACTTCTTATAAAATATGGTTTATCATTGTTGACTACAAATGCAGTATCATTTTCCATAGCCAAACCTGCTAAATTTTTTGCTCTTAACATTTTATCAAAAGAATCCCTTCCTTCTTCATTGTAGTGTGGACAATAGGCCATATGAAAAAGATTAAACATTCCATTCGCCCAACAATAATTCCAGTCATTTCCTTCTTGAAATGATCCGCTATCACTATACCCGCAATTAAACCAGCAAATTGCACCTGCACTGATGCCCGTTAATACAGCGAAATCTTTTTCATAGATTTCCAGCAACTTTTCATCTAATTTGTATTGCTTCCAGATCTGCATCATAAAAATTGTATCCCCTCCACCGACATAGATAATATCAGCCCAGGATAAAAGTGCATCGATGTCTTTTTGATCCCCGCTAACTAAACAAAGACTTTTTACTTCACAATTAAGTTGGTTATATTCTTTGGTGATTGCATCAATATATCCCTCTGCATCGTGACTGGCAGTGCCTATAAACAGAACGTTTGGAGTGGTTTTATTAGATAGTGTAATTGCATGTACATTCAGTTTTCTGGTAGATAATAAATCACCACCTGCAATTGCTACAACTCTTCCCATACAGCCATTCCTTTCTTTTATTGTTTTCCCAAATTCTTTGGTTGAATTGTATCATTTCCCCAATGTTTTCGCAATAAAAAAGCAAAGAAGATGGTATTTTGACAAACTGGGATGAAAGCCTTAGAATGAATTTTGAAGCAAGAGGATGAAGAACTATTGAGATTTACGCATGAAAAAAGAGAATCATGTAATTGCTGGAAAATTGAAAGAAGCCTTTGCAGAATGGATTGATAATGGACATAATAACTTTGACGATGAAAATACGATTATTTTGTGTATAGAATTAACAGATGGACGATTGTTTTCACATGGTACGATGTATGAGTTTTAGCCCACATATAAGTATGGAATGACGAAGAGGAGTAAGAAACGATGAATATTGAAAAAGTGTACCAGATGGAATTTGGAAAAATTTATCCATTGCTGGTAAACAAAGCGACAAAAAAGGGAAGACGTCAGGATGAGGTCAATACAGTGATTACCTGGCTAACAGGATATAAAACGCAAGACATTGAAAGTGCAGTAGAGCAATCCATCAGCTATGGGGAGTTTTTCAGAAATGCTCCAAAACCAAATCCAGACAGAATGCTGATAAAAGGTACTGTCTGCGGAGTTCGTGTCGAAGAGATTCAAGAGCCTCTCATGCGCGAAATTCGTTATCTGGACAAATTAGTTGATGAACTGACGAAAGGAAAACCAATGCATGTGATCTTGCGTAATTCGGAGAAAAAAACTTATCAGTTTCAGGCTGTGATCGAGCCGGTTCCCGACAAGGGCGGAGCGTATGTGCGCTTTCCGTATGATATCAGAAAAGAATTTGGTAAAGGAAGAGTGAAAGCAGAGATTACGTTTGATGGGGAACCATACTGTGGAAGTATTGTAAATATGGGAGTTAAAAATCCAGACTGTAGCATTTGTTATATTATTGGAATCCGAAAAGAAATTAGAAACAAGATTGGAAAACAGCCTGGAGATCAGGTAACTGTAACAGTGAAAGAGGTATAGCGATCCGGACATTCCGCAACTCGTACTTTCAGAGGTGGACTTCATCTCATCTGATCAGGTATAGGTTTACAGAGGGGAAGTAGTCTGAGAGAACAGACTACTCCGGCAGCTGGTGAAGAACGAATTGATTCTTGCGGAATTCCAGAATTCCTTCGTCGCGCATTTTTCCAAGTTCTTTCGAGAGGGCACTGCGATCCAGGTTGAGATAATCTGCCAGTTCCTGTCGGTTAAAAGAAATTTGAAAGACCGTGCTTTCGGCTTTGGACGCCTGAGAGGACAGATAGATCAGCAGACGTCCCCGGATGGTCTTTGGGGTTGTGCAGAAAATCCGGTTGGACAGGATGAGATTTTTGTAAATGGAAATTCGAAGGAGATTCTGCATGATCTTGTCCGTCCAGAGAGTATCTTTATAGCGGGGCTGCATCAAAGTCTCCAGATTCAGGAAAAGAAGATCTGTATATTCAGCGGCTACTGCATTCACCATCAAAGGCTCCTGACAAAAAGCGTAGGTTTCTGCAAATACTTGTCCTGCCGAGATGTTGCTCAGCAGACTTTTATTTCCCCAGAGATCTACATTTTCGATATTAACACTTCCCGTCAGAACAATTCCGATTTCTCGGACGGATTCTCCCATTCGAAAAATAAGTTCATTTTTTTCAAAAGACTGCTGACGCATGCAACTGCAGTTTTGCATTTCGTTCCATTCATTTTCTGTAATTCCCTGAAACAGAGGGGTCTGAACTTTTTTCATAAAATCTTCCTTTCTGTGGTTATAACAACCGAAATATTGCCTTGATTGTACTATACTTGAACTACAAAAACAAGGGAGGAATCAAGATGATCAGAAGAATTATTCAGATAGATGAAGAAAAATGCAACGGATGCGGAGTCTGTGCAGCTGCATGTCATGAAGGTGCAATCGGGATGGTCGATGGAAAGGCAAAACTGTTAAGGGATGATTATTGTGACGGTCTGGGTGACTGTCTGCCGCAGTGTCCGACAGGAGCAATCCGTTTTGTGGAGCGGGAGGCTGCCCCATACGATGAGCAGGCAGTGCTGGAAAACCAGAGAAAAAAAGCAGAGCAGTCAACGACAGAATTTTCCGGCTGTCCGGGACAGCGAATGAGACAGCTTCATCCAGAAAGCGGTCATAATACCGAGCAAAAGTGTGCCGCACAGTCGTCACAGCTGGCACAGTGGCCATGCCAGATCAAACTGGTTCCGGTACATGCACCGTATTTTAATGGGGCGAAACTGTTGATTGCTGCAGATTGTACAGCTTATGCATACGCAAATGTACATCAGGAGTTTATGCGTGGAAAAGTAACACTTATTGGATGTCCTAAGCTGGATGAAGGAGATTACAGTGAGAAGCTGACACAGATCATTGCGGAAAATGAGATTCAGAGTGTAACAATTCTTCGTATGGAAGTGCCATGCTGCGGAGGCCTGGAAATGGCGGCAAAGAAAGCACTGCAAAACAGCGGAAAATTTATTCCATGGCAGGTCGTGACAGTTTCGATTGGCGGAAAGATTTTAGATTAGGATTTTATAGAATGAAAAATATCAGTAAATCAGAAGTGGTTGTGTTCGGAAAATGTAATACTTAAGGTTTCAAAGTGGGGGTATCATGTATTGTGATACGCCCCTCTTTCTCAATTATTTTCCTGATTCAGAGTCCATCCATAATCATTGTGGTATATCATCTGCTTCGTCATGCCGCCGTCAATACATATATTTTCCCCAGTGATAAAACCTGCTTTATCGGAACAAAGGTATAGTACCATATTGGCAATATCCAGGGAATTCCCAACGCGGCCGGCAGGGTGTTGAATCACATCTGCACCGTCATATTTTGTGTAAGCGGTATCGATCCAACCGGGAGATATTGAATTTACACGAACTTTCCCGGCAAGACTGACAGCAAGGGAGTGCGTAAGAGCTGCTATACCGCCTTTAGCAGCAGTGTAGCTTTCAGTCTGTGGCTGACTCATACGGTCCCGGGAGGAAGAGATATTTACAATTGCCGCATCAGGAGCAAAGTACGGAAGAAAAAGCTTTGTAAGATAGAATGGCGCTGTTATGCCTACTTTTAAAGCGTAGTTAAATTCTTCATAGGAACATTCCTTGATCCCTTTCATTAGCGGCAGTGCGTTATTGATCAGATAGTCTACCTTGCCATAGTCAGCAATTACTGTTTCCACAAAGCGGTGCAGAACTTCTTTTTCAGCCAAATCGCCGACAAAGTAATCATTTGGCTGTTTGTCGATAATACAGACAAAAGCGTTGTTCTTTTTAAATTCTTCGGCAATACATTTTCCAATACCTTGTGCGCCGCCTGTGATGACAACTACTTTGTTGTGAAACATTGTGCAAAACTCCTTTTTGTTTTTAGCATACTATAGAATGTTATAAAAAGCCACTGAGTTTCTTAAGATTTCGGGGGAATCTGCAAATGTAACAAGGTATACTTTTGGGACGAAGAGGTCAATGCCAGAATATTAACCGCGATAAAAAATGCAGGAAGCAATTCGACGGTTCTTCCAGAAGGCGGAACGTCCGTATCTACTGAGTTCAAAACTTATTTATAATTGTTTATCAAAATATATTATTGCAGAAAGTTCAAGAAGATTACGGGCTCCAATGTAAAATAGACAAAAAATGGTTAGTCGTTGTATGGTGATTGTAGATTGGCTGTCTACGAAAATGGGCAAAATTAAAAGTACTATTATTAAAAGCCAAGTGGAGATACTGGCAATTCTGTATGATTTTAGTTGTATCATTTCCCACCGTTCATCCCCCATATAATTCATCTGTTTCTTAGCCTTAAAAATATATAGGCTGAGTGTTACACCTAATGAAACAATAAGAAAAAATAAAATTATAGTTTGTTCATTCATATTAGTTTTCCTTCCTATATTCAAAAATTTTGTCGATCGAAACCTCAAATACTTCTGCAATTTTAAATGCTAATTCAAGAGAAGGTGTTTCACAATCCCCCTTTTTTCACCCGAATCTTTATACCATCTTTATACGAATCCATTTCAGCTTAATACAGATTTTATTTGCAATGTCCTACAATAGGGAACAGCAAGGAGGAAAAAAATATGATGGATTTAATTGCACTAGGAATTTTAATTATTTGTTTTGGATGTGTAAAATTATTTGCGAATTTTTGTGAATCGCTGATCAATCCAAAAGAAAAATAGGAGGATATAAAGATGATCGTTCTTGGAATTTTAGTTTTATTACTTGCCGGATATCTTGTGTATGCGCTGATACATCCGGAGAAATTGTGAGAAAAGAGAAAGGACAGCAACAGGAGGAAGAGAGATGTTACAGATTATACTCACACTGGCAATTTTCTTGATACTGGTCATTCCGATGGGAAAATATATGTATCACATTGCCACAAAGCAAAAAACATTTGCGGATAAGATGTTCAATCCGATCGACAATTTTTTATATAAAATTTGCGGAATCAAACGAGAAGACATGGGCTGGAAAAAGTACGCGATGTCTTTAGTACTGGCAAATGCAGTAATGGTATTTATCGGTTATTTGATTTTACGATTACAGAATTTGCTGTTTTTAAATCCGAACGGAGCTGATGGAATGGAGGCAAGTCTTTCCTTCAATACGATCATCAGTTTTATGACAAATACAAACCTGCAGCATTATGCAGGAGAAAGCGGTCTTTCTTACGGAAGTCAGTTGTGTGTGATCATTTTTATGATGTTTACCTCAGCTGCCAGCGGTTATGCAGCATGTATGGCATTTTGCCGCGGAGTTTCCGGAAGAAAGATGGGAAACTTTTATGAAGATGTGATCCGCGTAACGACCAGAATCCTGATTCCGTTTTCGTTTGTAATCGGTCTTCTTCTGGTAAGTCAGGGAGTGCCGCAGACATTACAGGCAAATGAAACGATACAGACAATCGAAGGAAAGATGCAGGATCTGGCACTTGGACCGGTAGCCGCACTGGAAGCAATCAAGCATCTGGGAACAAACGGAGGTGGATTCTTCGGTGCAAACTCAGCGACACCGTTTGAGAACCCGACTGTTATTTCTAATATAATAGAAACGATTTCCATGATGATACTTCCGGGCTCTTGCGTTGTAGCATTTGGCCATATGATCCATGACAACAGAAAAGAAAATGCAGCGAGAAAAGCAGTTGCACCAAAACAGTTTGGTAAGCCAATGCTGATGGGAAGACAGGCAGCAGTGATTTTCGGAGCAATGTCCATCCTTTTTGTAGTAGGACTTGTAATCTGCTATTCTGCTGAGATGGCAGGAAATCCGGTGACTCATTCACTGGGACTTGCACAGGCAGGAAATATGGAAGGAAAAGAAACTCGCTTTGGAATCGCGCAGTCTGCAATATTTACAACGGTGACAACATCCTTTACAACAGGAACTGTTAACAACATGCATGATTCACTGACACCGCTTGGCGGTCTTGTTCCAATGCTCCACATGATGCTTAACTGTGTGTTCGGCGGAAAAGGTGTGGGTCTGATGAATATGGTTATGTATGTGATCCTGGCAGTTTTCATCTGTGGCCTGATGGTAGGACGTACACCGGAATATCTGAATAAAAAAATTGAAGGCAGAGAGATGAAGCTGGTGGCGCTTGTGATTTTGATTCATCCACTTTTAATTCTTGGATTTTCTGCATTGGGTGTGGCAACACAGGCAGGAACAAGCGGCATTACGAACCCGGGATATCACGGACTGAGTCAGGTTCTGTACGAGTTTGCCTCTTCTGCGGCGAACAATGGTTCCGGATTTGAGGGACTGGCCGACAACAGTGTATTCTGGAATATCACGACCGGGCTGGCAATGTTCTTTGGAAGATATTTTTCCATTGTAGCACAGCTTGCAATCGCAGGATCTCTGCTGGCGAAAAAGAAAGTGAACGAATCAATCGGTTCGCTAAAGACAGATAATGTAACTTTTATGATCATTCTTGTATTTATTGTATACATTTTTGCCGCTCTGACCTTTTTCCCGGCGCTGGCACTTGGACCGGTAGCTGAGCATCTGTCCTTATGGCAGTAGAAAATGAGCGGAAAGGAGAATCCAACATGGCTAAGAAAGATAAGACAAAATTTATTACAAAGGATATTTTAAGATCCTCCATTCTGGGCGCATTTCAGAAACTGGATCTGCGCTACATGATAAAAAATCCGGTCATGTTTGTCGTAGAAATCGGATTTCTGTTCACTCTGGTCCTGACAGTGTTTCCAACACTGTTTGGCGGAAGTGAAGAATATCGCGTGTACAACGGAGTTGTAACAGTCGTACTGTTTGTGACCGTGTTATTTGCAAACTTTGCAGAGTCCGTTGCAGAAGGAAGAGGAAAGGCACAGGCAGCTTCTTTGAAAAAGACAAAGCAGGATACAAAAGCAAGACTGCTTCTGGCAAATGGAGAAGAGAAAGTGATCAATGCTTCTGAACTGAAAAAAGGAGATATCGTGCTTGTAAAGACCGGAGAGGTGATTCCGAACGATGGAGAGATCATCGAAGGTGTTGCATCTGTAGATGAATCTGCAATTACGGGAGAATCCGCCCCTGTTACAAGAGAGGCGGGAGGAGATTTTTCCTCTGTGACAGGAGGTACGACAGTTGTTTCTGACTGGTTAAAGATTAAAATCGTGGCAGAACCCGGACAGTCTTTCCTGGATAAAATGATTGCACTGGTAGAGGGCGCATCCAGACAGAAATCTCCGAATGAGATCGCGCTGAACACACTGCTGATCGTGCTGACTTTGATTTTTCTGATCGTGATTGTATCTCTGTACCCGTTTGCACAGTATCTTGGAGTACAGATGCCGATTTCCTGGCTGATTGCTCTGATGGTATGTCTCATCCCGACAACGATCGGCGGTCTGCTTTCAGCTATTGGAATCGCGGGAATGGACCGTGTGACCAGATTCAATGTAATTGCCATGTCCGGAAAAGCAGTTGAGGCATGCGGAGATGTGGACACGATGATTCTTGACAAAACAGGAACCATTACATACGGAAACCGCCTGGCAGCAGAATTTTATCCGGTCAAGGGTGTTGCAAAAGAAGATCTGACAGATTATTGTGTGATGTGTTCTTTGATGGATGCCACCCCGGAAGGAAAATCTACAGTAGAACTGGGAAGAAATTTTGGGTGTGCGATCGACGATGGCGCAGCAGACCAGATGGAATTTGTAGAGTTTACTGCACAGTCTAAGATGAGCGGTGTGAATTTAAAAGACGGAACCAGAGTCAGAAAAGGAGCTTCCGAAGCAATCAAGACTTTTGTGAAAGAAGCAGGCGGAATCATCCCGTCGGATCTGGAAGGGATTGTAACAGAAGTTTCAAATCTTGGAGGAACTCCGCTTGTTGTATGTGTAAACAACAAGATTTTAGGTGTGATCTATTTGAAGGATACAGTAAAACCAGGACTGGTGGAGCGTTTTGAAAGACTTCGCGAAATCGGAATCAAGACAATCATGTGTACCGGTGATAATCCGCTGACAGCAGCAACGATTGCGAAGGAAGCAGGAGTTGACGGTTTTATTGCAGAATGTAAACCGGAAGATAAAATTGAGGCGATCAAAAAAGAGCAGGCAGAAGGAAAAGTGGTTGCCATGACAGGTGACGGTACAAACGATGCTCCGGCGCTGGCACAGGCAGATGTTGGTCTGGCAATGAATTCCGGAACACAGGCGGCCAAAGAAGCAGCAAATATGGTGGATCTGGATTCAGACCCGACAAAGATTCTGGAAGTGGTGGAAATCGGAAAACAGCTTTTGATCACCAGAGGATCTTTGACCACATTTAGTATTGCGAATGATATTGCAAAATATTTTGCCATTATCCCGGCCATGTTTACGATGGTACTTCCACAGATGCAGATCTTGAATATCATGCATCTTTCTACGCCGGCAAGTGCGATCCTTTCTGCTTTGATCTTCAATGCGATCATTATACCGGGACTGATCCCGATTGCGATGAAAGGTGTCAAGTACAGACCGATGAAAGCAGAGAAAATGCTGCTTCGTAATATGGGAATCTACGGACTTGGCGGAATTGTTGTACCGTTTGTAGGAATTAAACTGATCGACCTGCTGGTAGCACCGCTGCTTGCAATGATCGGAATGTAGGAGGAAGCAGACTATGAAAGCATTTGGAAAAACAGTAGGAAAAACAGTTGTTTTCTGTCTTGTTATGATGCTGATGTGTTCATTTGTGTATCCGCTGGCATTGACAGGGGTCAGCCAGCTTACAATGAAGGCAAAGGCAGATGGAAGTAAAGTTGACAAAGATGGGAACCTCACAACAGATACCAAAGAGGCGGTAGGTTCTGCGCTGATCGGACAGGATTTTACAGAGGACTGTTATTTTCAGGGAAGAGTTTCCGCTGTAAATTACAATACTTATACAGAAGAGCAGAAAGAAAGCGGAGAATATGCAGGTGTTGCTTCCGGTTCTTATAACTACGCAAATTCCAATCCGGAATTAAAAGAGCGGATGGAGAAAGATCTGGAGCAGTTCTTAAAAGAGCATCCGGGAGTGAAAGCAGAGGATGTTCCGGCAGAGCTTCTGACAGCTTCCGGTTCCGGTCTGGATCCACATATCAGTCCGGAATCTGCAGAGGTTCAGATCCCGACAGTGGCAAAGAATTCCGGACTCTCTGAGGAGGAAGTAAAAAAGATCGTAGAAGAAAATACAGAAAAGAAAACACTGGGTGTATTTGGAGAAGAACGGGTAAATGTACTTGGATGTAATCTGGATATTGCAGCGGCAATGGGAAAATAGGAGGTTGCTTTGACAGAGGAAAACAGACCTGATCCGGGGCTGCTGTTGAAAAAACTACAGTACGAGGAGAAGGAAAAAGAGAAACAGACAAAGGGAAAACTGAAAATTTTTCTTGGATATGCGGCAGGATCCGGTAAGACATACGCCATGCTGGGAGCTGCCCATGAGGCAAAAAAGCATCAGGTGGATGTAGTGGCAGGTTATATCGAACCGCACGCACGTCCGGATACACAGGCAATGGCAGAGGGGTTGGAGGAAATTCCGCCCCTTATGGTCGATTATAAAGGAATCCAGCTTCGTGAGTTTAATCTGGATGCGGCGCTGGAGCGAAAACCAAAGCTGATCCTGGTGGATGAGCTCGCCCATACCAATGTCCGAGGAAGCCGGAATGAAAAGCGCTATCAGGATGTACGGGAGCTGCTTCGCGCAGGGATCAATGTATATACCACGATGAATATCCAGCATCTGGAAAGCCTCAATGATCTGGTAGGGAATATTACGAATATAGAAGTAAAAGAGCGTGTTCCTGACAGTGTGTTTGATCAGGCAGATCAGGTAGAGGTGATAGATATTGAGCCGGAAGACCTGATCGAGCGTATGAAAGAAGGAAAGATCTACGGTCCGGTGCAGGCAGAACGGGCGCTGGAGAATTTTTTCCGAAGAGAAAAGCTGGTGGCACTGCGAGAAATTGCACTTCGAAGAAGTGCGGACCGGGTGAACCGGATTGCGGAGGAAGAGAGAAATATTCTGGGAAATACCGGCTATCATACCGGAGAACATATACTGGCATGTATTTCCGCTGCGCCATCCAGCGCCAAGGTGATCCGTACAGCAGCCAGACTTTCCTATGCTTTTCATGCCCAGTTTACGGCACTTTATGTGGAAACACCTGCCATGCAGGAAGCGGGAGAGAAGACGAAACAAACCTTAAAAAGCCATCTGGAACTGGCAAAGGCGCTGGGAGCAAAAATCGTAACGGTGTATGGTGAGGATGCAGCGTATCAGATTGCGGAATACGCGACCGTGAGCAATGTCTCTAAAGTGGTCATGGGAAGAACAAACCACAGGGGAATCTGGCGCAGGCCTAGGATCGAAGTGATGGAGAAGCTGACCCATATGGCGCCCAATATTGATGTCTATATTATTCCGGATATCCGGAAGGAAACGCATAAAAGAGAGGTGCAGATCCAAAGGCGCAGAAAAACGAGCTGGAAAAACGTGTTTCTGGATCTGGCTGAAATTACAGGAGTGATGGCAGTTGCAACACTTGCAGCTTACGTGCTGTGGCTTTTCAGACTGCCGGAATCCAACATTATCATGATTTATATTCTGGGGATTCTGCTGTCCTCTTATATTGCAAATAAGAAAATTTATGCGCTGTATTCTTCTTTGATCAGTGTGTTTGCATTTAATTTTCTCTTTACGGAACCATATTTCAGTCTGAAGGCATATGACAAAGGATATCCGACTACGTTTGTGATGTTGTTTCTGGTGGGATTGTTCACAGCGACACTGACAAGGAGACTGAAACAGCAGAGCAGAGAAAGTGCCAAAAAGGCATACCGGACGGAGATTCTGCTCGAGAACAGTCAGAAGCTTCGAAGATGTAAATCGAAACAGGAAGTGTGGACTCAGGTGGCCGGGCAGGCAGGAAAGCTTTTAAATCTGTCTCTGATCATTTATCCGATGGAAGGATCTCAGATGTCAGATACGCCGCTTTTGTTTCCAAGAAAAGGGATGGATATGCTGCATCTGAAAACCTGTATCAACCGGCAGGAGCTGGCAGTGGCACAGTGGGTGGCGGCGAATCATCATCGTGCGGGAGCATGTACGCACACACTGCCTGACGCCAAAGCCATGTATCTTCCGATCCAGGATGCAAGAGACGTCAAAGGTGTGATGGGAATCCTTCTGGAGGAAAGGCGGCCGATCCAGGAGTTTGAATACGGACTTTTAATCGCGATGCTCAATGAAACAGGAGTAAAGCTGCAGGATACATTTCTGGAATGAAAAGAGTGACTTACCTCCATAAATGTGATAAAGTTAGAGTGTTGTCAAAAAGACAGCAGAATCTAATGAAAGACAATGGAGTTAGCATATGAACCTGTTAAATATTGAACATATCAGTAAAATATATGGAGAAAAAATAATTTTTGATGACGCGTCTTTTGGAGTGCAGGAGGGAGACAAGATTGGGATCGTTGGGATCAACGGGACCGGCAAGACGACTCTTCTGCGGATGATCGCGGGAACAGAGGTGCCGGATGATGGACAGATCATCCGGCAGAATGGCATGAAGATTGCCCATCTGACTCAGAATCCCGTATTTCCGGAAGGCGCGACTATTTTATCCTATGTGCAGAGTGTGGCAGAAGATATGGAGTGGAGAGTACAGAGCAATCTGAATACACTCGGAATCACGGATCATACAATGAAGATCGAGCATCTTTCCGGCGGACAGAAGAGAAGAGTGGCGATGGCAAAGGTTCTGGCAGAGGACTTTGATCTGCTTCTTCTGGACGAGCCTACCAATCATCTGGATGGAGAAATGATCTCCTGGCTGGAAGGGTATCTGCGGGCATACCGTGGAACGGTCATTATGGTCACACATGACCGCTACTTTCTGGATCAGGTTACAAACCGGATTCTGGAGATCAGCCATGGAAAGATGTACAGCTATGATGCCAATTATACAACGTTCCTCGAACTGAAAGCCCAGAGGGAGGAGATGGAACTGGCATCTGAGCGAAAACGGCAGAGTATCCTGCGTATGGAGCTAGAATGGGCAAAACGAGGATGCCGGGCCAGAACAACGAAGCAGAAAGCACGTCTGGAGCGTCTGGAAAGTCTGAAAAACGGCAGTGCTCCGGTGACAGATGATACGATTACACTGGATTCGGTAGAAACCCGCATGGGAAAGAAGACGATGGAGCTTCACCATGTCAGTAAATCATATGGGGAAAAGGTACTGGTCAGAGATTTTTCTTATACAGTACTCAAAAATCAAAAGCTTGGAATCATCGGACCAAACGGCTGTGGAAAATCGACCCTGATCAAAATGATGGCGGGGCTGGTTCAGCCGGATTCCGGGACGATCGAAGTGGGAGAGACTGTCAAGATCGGATATTTTGCACAGGAAGAACAGGAGATGGATGACAGCCAGAGAGTCATTGACTATGTCAAAGAGATCGGCGAATATATTGTCACCAGAGATGGCAGAATCAGCGCATCGCAGCTTCTGGAGCGGTTTTTGTTTACTCCGGATATGCAATATGCGCCGATCGGGAAATTGTCGGGAGGAGAGAAAAGAAGACTGTATCTTCTGGGGATTCTGGCACAGAACATCAATCTGCTTCTGATCGATGAAGCGGGAAACTATCTGGATATTCCGACACTGACGATTCTGGAAGATTATCTGAATTCCTTTCAGGGTATTGTGATCACGATTTCCCATGACCGCTACTTTTTGGATAATGTGGTGGATCGGATTTTTGAGTTTGACGGAAACGGACATCTGCAGCAGTATGAGGGCGGATATACGGATTATCTGGAAGCGAAAAAGAAAAGAGCATCGCATGCAGTGCAGCCGGAAGAAAAGCCAGAGATGACAAAGTCCAAAAATACTGCAAAAACATGGAAACAGAACAGTCCGGTAAAATTAAAATTCTCATTTAAAGAAGCACGGGAATACGAGACGATCGATGATGATATTGCATCTCTGGAGGAACAGTTGGAGAAACTGGAGCAGGATATGCTGAAAAATGCAACAAACTCGGTAAAACTTTCCGAACTGGTACAGCAAAAAGAGGAAACACAGGCAGCGTTAGATGAAAAAATGGAACGCTGGGTTTATCTTAGCGACCTGGCAGAAAAGATCGAGAGCCAGAAAAACGGACAGCCTGTTTGAAAAAAGTAAAGAAAAATGGAAAATTGTTGTTTTTTGAAAAACAGGACAATGATAAGCTAATATACGAACAGAAAAAGGTACATGTATTTATGTTGTATTTTATTGACGTAAACCAAGGAAAGGAATATACTAATCCTTGCAGAAGGGAAATTGAAAAATATGGAGGTAAACGATATGAAAAAGCCTGTTTTAGTGATTATGGCAGCAGGAATGGGAAGCAGATATGGAGGGTTGAAACAGATTGACCCGGTAGATGAAGATGGACATATTATCATTGATTTTTCAATTTATGATGCAAAAAGAGCAGGATTTGAAAAAGTTGTCTTCATTATCAGAAGGGAGCACGAAGAAGACTTTAGAAAGAGTATCGGGGACAGAGTCAGCAAGTTCATGGAAGTAGAATATGTATACCAGGAACTGGAGAACCTGCCGGAAGGATTTTCTGTACCGGAAGGAAGAACGAAGCCTTTTGGAACAGGACATGCGATTTTGAGTTGTAAAGATGTAGTGGATGGTCCGTTTGCCGTGATCAATGCAGATGATTACTATGGAGTCAATGCATATAAGATGATCTATGACTATCTTTCATCAGGAGAAGACAACGAGAAGTACCGTTATGCAATGGTTGGATATATGCTGAGTAATACGCTGACAGAGAACGGATATGTTTCCCGTGGAATCTGTGACACAGATGAGAATCAGTGCCTGACAGGTATTACAGAGCGTACACACATCGAGAAGACAAAAGACGGAGCAGCATTTACAGAGGATGATGGCAAGACATGGGTTCCTGTAGCATTGGATACGACAGTTTCCATGAACCTGTTTGGATTTACTGCGAGTATGTTAAAGGAACTGGAGAGCAGATTTTCCGCATTTTTGACAGAGAATCTGGAGAAGAATCCGATGAAATGCGAATACTTTCTTCCGGCAGTCGTAGGCGATCTGATCGGAGAAGGAAAAGCCGAAGTAAAAGTGCTCAAATCAGCAGACAGATGGTATGGAGTTACATATAAAGAAGATAAAGAAACAGTTGTGAATGCAATCCGCAGTATGAAAGAGGAAGGAATCTATCCGAAAAATCTGTGGAAATAAATAATTGCAGGAAAAGCAGAATCAGAAAGGAGTCAGATCATGGCAATTTTGGTAGCAGGCGGAGCCGGATATATCGGCAGCCACACATGTGTGGAACTTTTGGAACGTGGATATGAGGTAGTAGTAGTAGACAATCTTTACAATTCCAGTGAAGTTGCGCTGGAAAGAGTGCAGGAGATCACTGGAAAAACTTTGAAATTTTACAAAGGAGATATTTTAAACAGAGAAGATCTGGAGCCGATCTTTGAAAATGAAGAGATCGAGGCAGTGATCAACTTTGCAGGACTCAAAGCAGTCGGAGAATCTGTAGAAAAGCCTTGGGAATACTATCACAACAACATTACAGGAACATTGATTCTTTGTGATGTGATGAGAAAACACGGATGCAAGAACATGATCTTCAGTTCTTCCGCAACAGTATACGGAGATCCGGCAGAGATCCCGATCACAGAAAAGTGTCCGAAAGGAGAAATCACCAACCCATACGGACGTACAAAAGGAATGCTGGAGCAGATTCTGACAGATCTTCACACAGGAGATCCGGAGTGGAATATTATGCTGCTTCGTTACTTTAACCCGATCGGGGCACACAAATCCGGAAAGATTGGAGAAGATCCGAAAGGAATCCCGAACAATCTGGTGCCATATATTGCACAGGTTGCAGTTGGAAAACTGGATCGTCTGGGAGTGTTTGGCGATGACTACAATACACCGGATGGAACAGGTGTCAGAGATTATATCCATGTAGTCGATCTGGCGATCGGTCATGTAAAAGCGATCGAGAGAATGAAGAAAGCGAAAGGTGTTCACATTTACAACCTGGGAACAGGCGTTGGATACAGCGTACTGGATGTCGTGAAAGCATACGAAAAAGCATGCGGCAAGGAGATTCCGTATGAAATCAAACCTCGCCGTGCCGGTGATATTGCAACATGCTACTGTGATGCTGCAAAAGCGAAGGAAGAGCTTGGATGGGTGGCAGAACGCGGAATTGAAGAGATGTGTGAAGATTCCTGGAGATGGCAGTCTGCAAATCCGGATGGATACAGATCATAAAGCAAGGTAAGAGAAGGAAGATGTACTGTGTGTGGTGCATCTTCCTTTTTCGATTACTTTTTGTTGGCCCGGTAGTCAGATGCCAGAATTCCATATACACAGGCATCTACAATTCCTTTGTTATTCCAGTCGGCTTGTCTTAAAGTGCCCTCATAAATCAGGCCGCATTTTTGCATGACTTTTCCGGAATTTGGATTTTGGGGATCGTGCCAGGTTTCAATTCGGTTTACTTTTACTTCTTCAAAAAGAAAGGCAATGACTGCTGTAAAGGCTTCGCTTGTAAATCCGCAGTGCCACCAGCGGCTGCCAAGGCAGTATCCGATATGAACTTTTTCAGTTTTTTCATTTAGTTCAATTACAGAAATGGTACCGATAGGTTCGCCGATTTCTTTTGGAATAATGGCCCATTGGTAAAAGTCTGGTTTTTCGTACTCCAAAAGCCAACTTTCCAGAACTCGTTTGGTGATGTCAATGCTTTTGTGCGTTGGCCATCTTAAAAATTCGGTTACTTTTTCGTCACTGGTCCAGTTATGAAAGATCGCAGAAAGATCATCCGCAGTAAACTTTCTTAAAATCAGTCGTTCTGTCTCAATGGTTTTTGTTCCTTGATGCTCCATATATAAGTCCTCCTTCGCGTATCAATTCTGCTGTTTTTGTTTCGAGCAGTATACCATAAAAGGTGCTGATTTTAAAGATAAATATTTTGGATATTGTTGCCTGGGGATAGAAGAAACAAGTATAATGAGAAGAAAAGGAGAAGGGCTATGAAATTTACGTTTATGATGACACGTTTATGTGATGAACATTTGAAGGAGGAATCTGGGTGAAGGACTGGTTTACGGTAGAAAAAATTGATGAAGATACATATGCAATTAGTGAATATCAGCACTGGGAAGAAACACATTGTTATCTGTTGTGTGGCACGAAAAGAGCACTTCTGATCGATACAGGTCTGGGAGTGGCTAATATCAAAGAAGTTGTTGATAAATTGACAATGCTTCCAATCTTTGTTGTAACGACTCATGTTCACTGGGATCATATAGGAGGACATCAATATTTTGAAAATATTGGCGTCCACATTTTGGAGAAAGATTGGATATCAGAGAAATTTCCGATATCGTTGCAGCAGGTGAAAAGGAATCTGACCTGCCGGGAGTGTCAGTTCCCAGAAGCATTTGATTTGGAAAAGTATCAGTTATTTCAAGGAGATGTGCAGAGTACGTTTTCTGATGGGGAAATTTTCAATCTGGGAGAACGAACGGTGCAAGTTGTTCATACCCCGGGACATTCACCGGGACATTGCTGCTTTTATGAAGCGAAAAGAGGGTATTTGTATTCGGGAGACTTGATCTATTCCGGGTGTTTGGATATTTTTTATCCTACGACAGATCCGAAGCAATTCTGGCAATCTGTAAAAAAAGTGCAGTCTTTACATTTGAAACATATCTTGCCGGGACATCACAGCTTTTCGGTTTCGACAGATTTGGCAGACAGGATTGAGGGGGCATGCAGAAAATTAGACAAAGAAAAGAAGTGGAAACAGGGAAGCGGAATCTTTGATTTTGGAGATTTTAAAATTCATCTTTAATAAAATACAAAAAGGAGAAGCGTAGATGATCATTGAAGGAAATGAAAAAGAAAAGGCAGCCATGGCAGAATTTCACAAGGGCAACCGGAAGGAAGGGCTTCGATTACAGGAGGAGTTTGCTGCAGCGTTTCGAGAAGAATATAAAGAGAAAGATCACTGTCCGTGTAAAAAGGCATGCCGTTATCATGGAAACTGTAAAGAGTGCGTGGCAATTCACAGGGCACATCAGGAGCACGTTCCCAATTGCATGCGAGAATTGATCAACAAAAAACTCAAAGGATTGTCAGAACTGACGGAGCATACGATCGCATATGAAATTGAACCTCCGAAAGAGATACTTAGGAAGGAAGCTCAATAAAACAAATTGATAGAGGCACTTTTACACTTTATCGAAAAAAAGCTTGACAATGGAAGTGCGCTTTGCTAATATAATAAAAAACAGAACGCACTCGGTTTTTAAAAGAAGGTGGGAAACAAAGTATGAGAAAACAGGTTTATTCTCTTTTAGTCGATAACAATCCGGGTGTTCTGAGCAGAATTGCAGGTCTGTTCAGCCGAAGAGGATACAGTATCGACAGTATTACAGCCGGAACGACGGCAGATCCGAGATTTACCAGAATTACAGTGGTGGCATCCGGAGATGAGTTGATTTTATCACAGATTGAAAATCAGGTCAGAAAACTGGAAGATGTCATTGAAATTAAATTGTTAAAGGATGGAGAATCTGTATTTCGCGAACTGATTATGATAAAGATTCGCGTGACAGCAGCACAGAGAGGCGAGATTAATTCCATTGCGGATATTTTCCGTGCGAAGATTGTGGATGTACAGGAGGAGTCCATGATCATCGAACTGACAGGGACACAGTCCAAGCTGGAAGGCTTTATGAACCTTCTGAAAGGGTATGAGATTCTGGAACTGGCAAGAACCGGTATCACAGGATTGTCCAGAGGCTGTGAAGATGTTACATATATTGATTAGATGAAAACAGTATGCTAAAGGCAGGAGCCTTTAACTATAAAAACAGAAAACTGCGGCAGTGCAGAAAATTTAGGAGGAATGAAAAATGGCAGCAAAACTTTATTATCAGGAAGATTGTAACCTTTCCGTATTAGAGGGACAGACAATTGCGATTATCGGATATGGAAGTCAGGGACACGCACATGCATTGAATTTAAAGGAATCCGGATGCAACGTCATCATCGGACTTTACGAAGGCAGCAAATCCTGGGCAAAAGCAGAAGCACAGGGATTTGAAGTATTTACAGCAGCAGAGGCAGCGAAAAAAGCAGATGTGATCATGATTCTGATCAATGATGAAAAACAGGCTGCAATGTATAAAAATGATATTGAGCCGAACCTGGAAGAAGGAAACATGCTGATGTTTGCACATGGTTTTGCGATCCATTTCGGACAGATCGTACCTCCTGCAAATGTAGATGTTACGATGATCGCGCCAAAAGCACCGGGACATACAGTAAGAAGTGAATATCAGGCAGGTAAAGGAACTCCTTGTCTGGTAGCAGTAGAGCAGGATTACACAGGAAAAGCACTGGATCGTGCACTTGCATATGGTCTTGCAATCGGTGGAGCAAGAGCAGGACTTCTGGAGACAGATTTCAGAACAGAGACAGAGACAGACCTTTTCGGAGAGCAGGCAGTACTTTGCGGTGGTGTATGCGCATTGATGCAGGCAGGATTCGAGACACTGTGTGAAGCAGGATACGATCCAAGAAATGCATACTTTGAGTGTATCCATGAGATGAAACTGATCGTAGATCTGATCTATCAGTCCGGATTTGCAGGAATGAGATACTCTATTTCCAATACAGCAGAATATGGTGATTACATTACAGGACCAAAGATCATCACAGAAGATACAAAGAAAGCAATGAAAAAAATTCTTTCCGATATTCAGGATGGAACATTTGCAAAAGACTTCCTGCTTGATATGTCACCAGCCGGTGGTCAGGCACACTTCAGAGCAATGAGAAAACTGGCATCTGAACATCCATCAGAAAAAGTGGGAGCAGAAATCAGAAAACTCTACAGCTGGAGTGATGAAGATAAACTGATCAACAACTAAGGACAGTGAAAGGCGGAAAGCTGCTCACCCCAATAAGAACAGCCAGATATTGTGCTTGCACAAGTATCTGGCTGTTCTTGTTGAGCAGTCGGCGTGAGGAGGCGTGCAAAAGGAAATACTATGGAAAGAGAAAATGATTTCAGTCAGGGAAGCATTGCAAAGAATATTTTAAATCTTGCAGTTCCCATGACGCTGGCACAACTGATCAATGTCCTGTACAGTGTGGTAGACAGAGTCTATATCGGACACTTGCAGGGTGTATCTGCGAATGCACTGACGGGAATCGGTCTGGCACTTCCGATCATTACAATCATCACGGCATTTGCTAATTTATTTGGAATGGGAGGAGCACCCCTTTGTTCCATTGCAAGAGGCAGCCATGAAGAAGAAAAGGCAGAGAAGGTGATGGGAAATTCGTTTTCGATGCTTCTTTTCACAGGGGTACTTCTGATGGGAATCTGTTTTATATTCCGAAAACCGCTGTTGTATCTGTTTGGAGCGAGCAGTGCCACATTTCCGTATGCAAACGCATACATCAGTATCTATCTGTGCGGAACCGTGTTTGTCATGATCAGTCTGGGGATGAATCAGTTCATCAATTCTCAGGGATTTGGGAAAATCGGAATGCTCACGGTAATGCTTGGCGCATTTACCAATATTGTGCTGGATCCGATCCTGATTTTCGGACTGGATATGGGAGTACAGGGAGCAGCTCTTGCAACGGTGATCTCCCAGGGATTATCTGCAGCCTGGGTGATGAAGTTTCTGACAGGGAAGAAGGCGATTCTTCGACTCTCAAAAAGAGCAATGCATCTGGAGTGGAAGCTTGTAAAAGAAATCATCTTTCTGGGAACATCGGGATTTGTGATGTCTGTTACAAACGGGCTTGTACAGATTGTATGCAATGCAACGCTCCAGAGGTACGGGGGTGATATTTACGTTGGAATTATGACAGTGATCAACTCGGTGCGGGAAATTGTGACAATGCCGGTGACAGGACTGACGGCGGCATCGCAGCCGGTGATTGGATATAATTACGGGGCAAGGTGCTATCAGAGAGTAAAATCTGCAATCCGTTTTACTGCGGTCGGATGCATTATTTTTACAACAGTTGTCTGGGCAGTGTTGTTTTTAGAACCTCGTTTCTTTCTTCAGATGTTTACCAAAGAGCCGGAAATTTTGCAGCACGGTGTTTCTGCCATGCGGATTTATTTTTGCGGAATCTTTATGATGGCGCTGCAGTTTGCGGGACAGTCTACAGCGGTTGCGTTAAACCTTGCGAAACAGGCTGTCTTTTTTTCTCTGTTTCGAAAGGTCATCATTGTCATTCCGTTGACCATGCTGCTTCCAATGATCGGAAATCTGAGGACAGATGGAGTGTTTTGGGCAGAACCGATTTCCAATGTCATTGGAGGGACTGCATGTTTTGTAACCATGTTGCTTACAATCTGGCCAAAGCTGAGAGAAGGAAGTTGCTGTTCGCAGTAACAGAAAAAATAGATAATATGGCAAAAAAAGAAATTGACAATGACAGGGACACTGATTATAATGAATTTATATCAGGTGTGTAACTGTACGGCAGGCATTAACCTTACATGGACTTTATTTTAGATGTTTATGTGGGTTGGTGTCTTTTTTTCTGTTTTTCTCTGGAAATAGGATGCACGGGCATGAAATCTGAAATACTATCCATCAAGATCAAATGCATCAAAAACAGAGAAAAGGAGAAGTGGAAAATGAAAGACAAGATTTTTGGTGTTTTACAGCGAATCGGAAGATCCTTTATGCTTCCGATCGCGATTCTTCCGGTAGCAGGTCTGCTGCTGGGAATTGGAAGTTCTTTTACGAATGAGACAACCATTGCAACGTATGGACTTCAAAAGATATTGGGAGACGGTACAGTGCTCCATGCACTTCTTACGATCATGAACAAGGTCGGAAGTGCGGTGTTCGATAATCTGCCGCTGATTTTCGCGGTAGGTGTAGCGATCGGAATGGCGAAAAAGGAGAAAGAAGTATCTGCACTGTCTGCACTGATTGCATATTTTGTAATGAATGTAGCGATCAATGGTATGCTTGTAGTAAACGGAGAAATCACGGCAGACGGAGAAATCGCAAAAAATGTGCTGGAAGGAACCGTTGCTTCTGTCTGCGGGATACAGTCTCTTCAGATGGGAGTATTCGGCGGTATTATCGTAGGGCTTGGTGTTGCGGCGCTGCATAATCGGTTTCACAAGATCGTGCTCCCGAACGCATTGTCATTTTTCGGCGGTTCCCGGTTTGTACCGATCATTTCTACAATTGTATACATGTTTGTAGGTATCGGAATGTACTTTATCTGGCCTCCGGTCCAGAATGGAATTTACGCTTTGGGTGGTCTGGTCACAGGAAGCGGATATGTGGGAACGTTGATTTTCGGTATTATCAAACGTGCGCTGATCCCATTTGGACTGCATCATGTATTTTATATGCCGTTCTGGCAGACTGCCGTGGGAGGCAGCATGGAAGTTGCCGGACAGATGGTACAGGGAGGTCAGAATATCTTCTTTGCCCAGCTGGCGGATTCAGCCAATGTAGTGCATTTCAGCGCAGATGCGACCAGATATTTTTCCGGTGAGTTTATCTTTATGATCTTTGGACTTCCGGGTGCAGCTCTTGCAATGTACCGCTGTGCAAAGCCGGAAAAGAAAAAAGCGGCAGGTGGATTGTTGCTTTCCGCAGCATTGGCCTGTATGCTTACAGGTATCACAGAGCCATTAGAGTTTTCCTTCCTGTTTGTAGCACCGGCATTGTTTGCTGTTCAGGTTGTACTGGCAGGTTCGGCTTATATGATCGCGCATATGCTGAATATCGCAGTAGGACTGACATTCTCCGGTGGATTTTTGGATTTCTTCCTGTTTGGTATTTTGCAGGGAAATGAGAAGACAAGCTGGATGCGGGTGATTCCGGCGGGAATTATTTACTTTATTTTGTATTATGTGATTTTTACGTTCCTGATCAAAAAATTTGATTTTAAGACACCGGGACGTGAAGACGATGATACAGCGACAAAGCTGTATACAAAAGCAGATGTCAATGCAAGAAAAGAAAGCAGTAAAAAAGGAGATGCAGGAGCAGCTGCAGATCCTGTCAGTGCTATGATTACAGAAGGTCTTGGTGGAAAGAGCAATATCAGTGATGTGGATTGCTGTGCCACAAGACTTCGTATCACAGTAAAGGATGCAGGAAAGGTAAAAGATGAGATCCTCAAGCAGACAGGATCCAGAGGAATTGTAAAAAAAGGCCAGGGAGTACAGGTAATCTATGGGCCGCATGTAACTGTGATCAAAGCGAATCTGGAGGACTATCTGGAAACCGCAGAAGATATGCCTCTGGGAGAAACAACTGCTTTCGCAGAAGAAGCAGCTTCTGAACCGGAAGAAGTGCAGACTACAAGTTCAAAAGAGCAGGATTCAGAGAAAAAAGTAAAGGAAACTGTGATCATATCCAGCCCGATTACGGGAAATGCAGTGGAGCTTTCAGAGGTTCCGGATGAGGGATTTGCCGGAAAAATGATGGGAGACGGAGCAGCAGTAATTCCGACAGACGGGATGATCCTTGCGCCGGAAGACGGTGAGGTTGTGTTTGTGTTTGAGACCAAGCATGCGCTGGGATTCCAGACAGATTCCCAAATGGCACTTCTGCTGCATATCGGAATCGATACAGTGGCACTGAACGGACAGGGATTTGAAGTTTTTGTGGAAAACGGACAGAAAGTGAAAAAAGGGGAGCCGTTGATGAAAATCGATATTTCCTATCTGAAAGAACATGCACCGTCTCTTTGTTCACCGGTTCTGTGTACAGAATTAGGAGACAATCAGAAGGTTCGTCTTTTGAAAGAAGGAGAGATAAAGGCGGGAGAACCATTGTTTGCCGTAGATGTTTATGAAGCATAGTATTGATTGCGGAAAATGTTACTGTCCGCATCAATTATCAACTGAAAAAAATGAGCGGACCGTTCAGGTCCGCTTTACTTTTTGGCAATATTTTGATACCCTGTTATCAGAAAACAAAAACCGGGGGAATGTCATGTACAGAGTAAGTAAAGTGTTGAATAACAATGGCGTGATCGCGATTAATATGGAAGAAAATATAGAATATGTGCTGCTGGGAAAAGGAATTGGTTTTGGGAAAAAAATCAGCCAGAGATTTGAAGCGCCGGATAACTGCACCCGGTATTCTTTGAAAGAAGATACGGAACGGGGGAGCGCAAAAGAACTGGCAAAAAGTATTTCTCCGGAATATCTGGAGATCGCAGATGAAATTTTGCAAAAAGCAGAGATGAAATTTGGCACGATTGACAGGAGAATCCTGTTTCCGCTGGCAGATCATATTTCTTTTGCAGCAGATCGTATCTTAAGCGGAGAACAGATCAGTAATCCATTGACAGAGGACATCAGGGTATTGTTCCACAGCGAGTATGAGGTTGCATCCCAATTAAAAGAAATTCTTCAGAAAAGACTGGGAATTGAGATTGATGCACATGAAATCGGATATGTAGCGCTTCATATTCACTCAGCAATCGAGGATGAGAGTGTATCGGCAGCAATGCAGATGGCAGGAGCAATCCGGGAATGTGTGCAGATTCTGGAGCGGGAGAGCGGAAAAAAGATCGATGTCATGTCTCTTGCATATAACCGTCTGATGAATCATGTGAAATACATGGTTATGCGGGCAGTGCGGGGAGAGAGCATCAAGTTGGATATGAATGAATATATGGAAGAAAAACATCCGGAGTCATTTGCGCTGGCAGCAGCAATCTGTGAAAAAATTGAACGCGGCTGCAAGATCAGGCTGGAAAAAATGGAAGTCGGTTACCTGGCAATGCATATTGAACGTGTCTACCTGGATACATTAGGCGCGCAGAATGAAGAATAAAACGAAATATTCAGAATTTAATGAAAAATCAAATGAAATATGCTAAAATAATGTCATAACTTACACGAAAATCTTTCAATGAGAGGAGTGGATACTATGACAGAAGAATTTGTAAACCTTCGTTCCAGAAAAAATCCGAAAGCACGTATCAAATTGATGGGTGGACATTTTGCGACGATGAATTCGCACGTGAACACGTATATTGATATGTCTACTGTCAAGACACGGCATAATAATGCAAGAGAGACGGCAGCTACATTGGCAGAAGAGTACAAAACCGGTACTATGGTAGAAACGATCGTATGTCTGAAAAATACAGAAGTGATCGGCGCATTTATGGCAGAACATCTGGCGGATACAGGCAGGATTTCCATGAGTGCAGGAAATAATATTTCGGTTGTGACACCGGAGTTTGATACCATGGGACAGATACTGTTTCGGGACAGTAACCAGCGTATGATCGAAGGGAAGCAGGTACTGATCCTGACAGATTCTGTGACGACCGGTGCTTTGCTTGCAAAAGCCGTGGAAGCAGTGCTGTATTACGGTGGACGTGTATGTGGTATCTGTGCAGTATTCAGTGCGGTCAACCGGGCAGCGGGGATGGATGTCAGATCAATTTTTACGGTTTCTGATCTGCCGGATTATAAAGGATATGCAGCCAAAGACTGCCCGCTGTGCAGGGAGGGGCAGAAACTGGATGGAATTGTCAATACATTCGGTCTTGTAAAATTCTGATCTGCTTCAGAATGCGGGAGCATAAACAAAAAAGACATTCGCCATGACGGTAGCGGATGTCTTTTTATGATTCATATTTATATCAAAAATTAAGCAATTCCGTTTACAGCTTTTGTAAGACGGGAAATCTTTCTGGAAACAGTTTTTTTGTGGTAAACACCTTTGCTTCCTGCTTTGCTGATCTCTCCGATTGCTGCTTTGAGAGCTGTTTTTGCAGCTTCCATATCTTTCTGAGCAACTGCAGCTTCTACTTTCTTTACAGAAGTCTTTACTCTTGATTTGATTGCTTTGTTTTTAGCAGCTTTTGTTTCGTTAACTAAAATTCTTTTTTTAGCAGATTTAATGTTAGCCAATCTGTACACCTCCAAATAGTATGAAATATTTTCAAATAGTGAATTCATAATCCCGCCAGACTCGGACACGGACGTTCTAACGGAACATACTCATTTATTTTATTCCAACTGGTCAGGGTTGTCAATACATATTTCTCAAATTATTGGAAATATTATCGGCAAATGGAGAAAAAGCGAGGTTGAGCGAAAATGTTGGAAAAGTATAGTGTTCGTACAGATTTGGCACTGGAGGAAAAGGAGCGTTTTGAGTCGGATCATGTCGAGATACAGGGAGTGATTCTGGAGGAGGACTATGATAAGGAAAAAGAAATCCGGATCACCCGGGTAAAGATTGAGACGGAAAAAGGTGCAAAAGCAATGGGGAAACCGGTGGGTACCTACATTACATTAGAAGCGCCGAATATGGCAGTGCCGGACACAGACTACCATAGAGAGGTTTCAGAAAAAATTGCGGGATTTGTGCAGGAGCTTTTAAAAGCGCAGAATGTAAAAACAGAAGAACTTTCCGTTCTGATTGTAGGGCTCGGAAACCGTCAGGTGACACCGGATGCGCTTGGTCCTTATGTGACAGACAATCTGTGTGCGACAAGGCATATTGTCAAGGAGTACGGAAAATATGCGATGGGAATGCAGCATGTGAATCTGGTCAGCACACTGGCTCCGGGTGTGATGGGACAGACGGGAATGGAAACTGTAGAGGTGGTCCGTGGTGTGGTAAAAGAAACGAAACCGGATCTTGTGATTGCAGTGGATGCGCTGGCAGCAAGAAACAGTCGGAGATTAAACCGTACGATCCAGATCGCAGATACCGGAATCCATCCGGGTTCCGGAGTGGGAAATCACAGAAACGGAATTACCAGAGAATCCATCGGAGTTCCGGTGATCGGGATCGGAGTTCCGACAGTTGTGGATGCGGCAACCATTGTCAATGATACGATGGAGAACCTGATTTTGGCGCTGGAATCTTCTGAGGTATTAAAAAGTGTGGGGGAAGTGCTCCGTTCTTACAATGCGGCAGAAAAGTATGAACTGATCAAAGAACTGATCGCTCCGCATTTAAACGGGATGTTTGTGACGCCAAAAGACGTGGATGAAATGGTGAAACAGATCAGCTATACGATTTCGGAAGGTTTAAATCTGCTTTTTTCTAACGCAGAAGAGTCATAAAAGGAAAATTTGTCTCATATAAATACCCCAGGTGTGTTGGCAGAAATCGTGCAAAGGACTGGTGTGGATATGAAGAGAGAACAAAGCCGGGCATGGATGCTGATGGCAGCGCTTGTGCTTCTGGCGGCGCTGATCGGAGGAAAAGAATTTTGGAGGGCATTCAGATATGAAAGCAGGCAGGTGTTACAGGAGTATACAGAAAAGATGTACATGCCCGGGGTGGTCTATCAGAGAGCGGATGAGACCAGAAGTTCGAAAGACTGGTTTCGGGAAAAAGCACTTTCCTGGCTGCCTTTAGTAAAATATGTTTCTGACAGGGAGAATCTGGAGCAGGAAGTGGAGGATGAGGAGACGCTGGCGAAAATACTGGAGAAGCAGGCCAACGATGAAAGCGTTGTGGATGCAGATGGGAATCTGGTGGGAGAGAGCAAGACTGCGGAAGTGCCGGCAAATCTGGGGGAGAGCAAATCTTCCATCGATATGTCGATTGAAAGACTGCGGGACTTTGACTATCTTTTGAGCAATTTTTATACGGTAGACAGTTCTACGATGATCGGACCGGAGCAGTTGAATGCAGATGATCTTCTTGGAAGGAGCATGAAGATCGACCGGAAGCAGAAGGGGCCGAAAATTTTAGTTTTTCACACCCATTCCCAGGAAGAATTTGCAGATTCCATTCCCGGTGACCCCTCTACCAGTATTGTAGGAATCGGGGATTATCTGACAGAACTTTTGAATCAGAAAGGGATTGAAACGATCCATGATAAAGGTGTCTATGACATCATCAACGGACAGCTGGACAGAAGCAACGCGTATGAGTATGCAGAGGAAGGTGTGCGCCCGATTCTGGAAGCAAATCCGACCATTGAGGTAGCCATTGATCTGCACAGAGATGGTGTGGCAGAGGGGACACATCTTGTGACCGAGGTGAATGGAAAGCCGACAGCGAAGATCATGTATTTTAACGGACTGAGCAGAACACGGGCAAACGGAGATATCACCTATCTGCCAAATCCGTACATTCAGGATAATCTTGCCTTTTCTCTTCAGATGGAACTGGCATCTGAGAGGATGTTTCCCGGATTTGCCAGACACATTTATCTGCGTGCGTACCGCTATAATCTGCATCTGCTTCCAAAATCTCTTCTGATCGAGGCAGGGGCCCAGACCAATACGGTGCAGGAGATGAAAAACGCTATGGAAGTACTGGCGGAGACGTTGTGTCAGGTGATCGGATGAGAACGTACTTTCGAAAAAAGTGTTTGAAAAAAGAAGGAAAACATGATATTCTGAACGTTAGCGACAAATGGAAGAAGTTTGTATTAGGAGAGAAAATATGGGAAAAAGCAATACATATGATGCGGACAGTATTTCTGTTCTGGAAGGGTTGGAGGCTGTACGCAAAAGACCTGGAATGTATATTGGAAGTGTCTCGACAAAAGGACTCAACCATCTGATCTATGAGATTGTGGACAATGCAGTGGATGAGCATCTGGCGGGATTTTGTAAAAATATTCATGTGACACTGGAAAAGGACGGTTCTGCTACGGTGGAGGATGACGGACGAGGCGTTCCGGTGGGGATGCATCAGAAAGGAATCTCTGCGGCACGTCTTGTATATACGACATTGCATGCAGGCGGAAAATTTGACGATAGTGCCTATAAGACGAGCGGAGGACTGCACGGTGTTGGTTCTTCGGTTGTCAATGCGCTGTCCGTTTATATGGATGTGCAGATCAGCAGAGAGGGATATATTCACCACGACCGCTATGAGCGCGGAGTTCCAGTGGTGGAGTTGGAGGATGGACTGCTTCCAACCATCGGAAAGACAAGAAAGACCGGAACCAAGGTCAATTTTTTACCGGACGATACGATTTTTGAGAAGACAAAATTCCGGGCAGAGGAAGTGAAAAGTCGTCTTCATGAAACTGCTTATCTCAATCCCGAGCTGACGATTGTATTTGATGACAAACGTCCGGATTCGCAGGAACATATTGAATATCATGAACCGGATGGAATTCTGGGATTTATCCGGGATCTGAATCAGAAAAAGGAAGTGCTTCACGATCCGATCTACTTCAAGGGAACAGCAGAAGGGATCGAAGTCGAAGCGGCATTTCAGTATGTCAATGAGTTCCATGAGAACGTGCTGGGATTTTGCAACAATATTTACAATGCAGAAGGGGGAACCCATCTGACCGGATTTAAGACAACATTTACGACGGTCATGAATCAATATGCCAGAGAGCTTGGTATTTTAAAAGAGAAGGATTCGAATTTTACAGGAGCAGATATCCGAAACGGGATGACCGCGATTATTTCCATCAAGCATCCGGATCCGCGGTTTGAAGGGCAGACCAAGACAAAGCTGGACAACCCGGATGCAGCAAAAGCCACCGGAAAAGTGACCGGAGATGAGATTGTTCTGTATTTTGACCGGAACGTAGAGACGCTGAAAAAAGTATTGTCCTGTGCGGAGAAGGCTGCAAAGATCCGAAAGACGGAGGAAAAGGCGAAGACGAATCTTCTGACAAAGCAGAAATATTCCTTTGACAGCAATGGGAAACTGGCAAACTGTGAGAGCCGGGATGCAAAAAAATGTGAGATTTTTATCGTAGAGGGAGATTCTGCGGGCGGTTCGGCAAAGACAGCCAGAAACCGGAACTACCAGGCAATCCTGCCGATCAGAGGAAAGATCCTGAATGTGGAGAAGGCCAGCATTGACAAGGTACTTGCCAACGCAGAGATCAAGACCATGATCAATGCATTTGGATGTGGATTTTCCGAAGGATACGGCAATGATTTTGACATTACAAAGCTTCGCTATGACAAGATCATCATTATGGCAGATGCGGATGTGGATGGAGCCCATATTTCGACATTGCTTCTGACGCTATTCTACCGGTTCATGCCGGAATTGATCTACGAGGGGCATGTCTATATTGCAATGCCGCCGCTTTATAAAGTGATGCCGAAAAAAGGAGAGGAAGAGTACCTGTATGATGACAAAGCTCTGGAAAAGTACCGGAGGACACATGACGGTGGATTTACTCTTCAGAGATACAAAGGTCTTGGAGAGATGGATGCAGATCAGCTTTGGGAAACGACGCTGAATCCGGAAACCCGGATTTTGAAGCTGGTAGAGATCGAGGATGCCAGAATGGCCTCCGGTGTGACGGAGATGCTGATGGGTACGGAAGTCCCGCCGAGAAGGGCGTTTATTTACGAAAATGCAACAGAGGCAGAACTGGATATATAACAGAAGTTCAGGCTTAGAGGAGAAAAGATATGAGCAGTGAATCACAGATAATCAGAACAGAATACTCGGATGTGATGCGCAAGTCCTATATTGATTATGCGATGAGTGTCATCATATCCCGTGCCCTTCCGGATGTGAGAGACGGACTGAAACCGGTACAGAGACGGACACTTTACGATATGTATGAATTAGGGATCCGCTATGACAAGCCATACCGGAAATGTGCCCGTATCGTGGGAGATACGATGGGTAAATATCATCCTCATGGTGACAGTTCTATTTATGAGTCTTTAGTGGTTATGGCACAGGAATTCAAAAAGGGAATGGTGCTGGTGGACGGACATGGAAATTTTGGATCCATCGAAGGCGACGGAGCAGCTGCCATGCGTTATACAGAAGCACGTCTGACCAAGTTTACTCAGGAGGCATACCTTGCGGATCTGGACAAGGATATCATTGATTTCGGACCGAACTTTGATGAGACAGAAAAAGAACCTCTGGTACTTCCGGTGCGGGTTCCGAATCTTCTTGTCAATGGAGCGGAAGGAATCGCAGTTGGAATGGCAACGAGTATCCCGACACACAATCTGGGAGAAGTCATTGATGCGGTAAAGGCCTATATGAAAAATGATGCCGTCACGACAAAACAGCTGATGAAATACATCAAAGGACCGGATTTTCCGACAGGCGGTATTGTGGTCAATAAAGATGATCTTCCTGAAATCTATGAGACCGGACAGGGAAAGATCAAGATCCGCGGAAAGGTAGAAGTAGAAGAGTTAAAAGGCGGTAAAAAACAGCTTGTCATTACAGAGATTCCATATACAATGATCGGAGCCGGAATCGGAAAGTTTTTGAATGACGTCTGCAATCTTGTAGAAACAAAAAAGACAACAGATATCGTGGATATTTCCAACCAGTCTTCCAAAGAAGGAATCCGGATCGTACTGGAACTGAAAAAAGGTGCGGATGTGGAAAATCTGAAAAATATGCTTTACAAAAAGACGCGTCTGGAGGATACATTCGGAGTCAATATGCTGGCCGTGGCAAACGGAAGGCCGGAAACGCTGGGATTAAAGGCAATCATTGAGCATCATGTGGATTTTCAGTTTGAGCTGACCACGAGAAAATACAAAACGCTTCTCGCAAAAGAACTGGATAAAAAAGAAGTGCAGGAAGGTTTGATCAAAGCCTGTGACGTGATCGATCTGATCATTGAGATTCTGCGGGGAAGCAAGTCTGTCAAAGATGCCAAAGCATGTCTGACGCAGGGAATCACAGAGAACATCAAGTTTAAATCTCAGATTTCGAAAAAGATGGCGGCTATGCTCCGCTTTACGGAAAGACAGGCATCTGCAATTCTGGAAATGCGGTTATATAAACTGATTGGTCTGGAAATTGAAGCGCTGCAGAAAGAACACGAGACAACGCTGAAAAATATTGCCCGCTATGAAGATATTTTGAATCATTATGATTCCATGGCAACGCTGATCATGGAAGAGATGGATGCATTTAAAAAAGAGTATGGAAGAAAGCGCCGTACTGCAATTGAAAATGCAGAGGCGGCAGTGTTTGAAGAAAAGAAAGTAGAAGAGCAGGAAGTAATCTTTTTGATGGATCGCTTCGGGTATGCGAAAACCGTGGATGTGAGCGTGTATGAGCGAAACAAAGAGGCGGCAGACAGTGAGAATAAATATGTTGTAAATTGTCTGAATACCGGAAAAATCTGTCTGTTTACGGATAGCGGAAAAATGCATCAGATCAAAGTGATGGATCTGCCATATGGAAGATTCCGGGATAAAGGCGTTCCGATTGACAATGTGAGCAATTACAGCAGCAGTGAAGAACAGATCGTGACGATCTGTGACGCACAGCAGATCGCGTTTGAGAAGCTTTTGTTTGCCACAAAGCAGGGAATGATCAAGCGAGTAGACGGCAGTGAGTTCCAGGTGGCAAAACGAACCATTGCAGCGACCAAGCTCCAGGAAGAGGATGCACTGATCCATGTTGGGATGGTTCAGGAGAATCAGAATATTGTGCTGCAGACAAGAGATGGATATTTCTTAAGATTTCTGACAGCAGAGATTCCGGAAAAGAAAAAAGGTGCAGTCGGCGTGCGCGGAATCAAGCTGCAGAAAACGGATGAGCTGGAGCAGATCCATCTGTTTGAAGAGGGAACAGATACAAAAGTGAAATATGGAGAAAAAGAAGTGACCTTGAACCGTCTGAAACTGGCTAAGAGAGACGGTGTCGGGACGAAGCAGAGGAAATGATAAAAAAGTTACTGTTCACACCGGATGTTAAATATAGGTTCTGAACCGTCATGCTTGCATGTAAGGGAAAGAATCTATATTTAACATCCGGTGGAACCAGTCACCACCAATACATAAGCAATCTAGCACGAAGTGCGACACTGGAGTGCGCAAGCACGACGATTGCGCATGGATAGGTGGGGATTGGTATGAACAGTAACATAAAAAGAACATAAATTTGATTTATCCCTTGCTTTCACCAGATAATGGTGCTATACTGTCTATAGTTACATAATCAATCCGGCAGAAGAGTGAACGAAAGTTCACTCTTCTTTGTATGATAGGGCTTTTTACATATCATGCGGTCATGCGGGAGAAGATAACGATACTGGAAAATAAAAAAGTGAGATAGAAAGGAAGTTTGACGTGTCAAGAAGAGAAGAATATGAAAAACAGACAGAAGAACTTTTAGAGCCGATCGTAGCAGAACAGGGATTCGAGCTGGTAGATGTAGAATATGTAAAAGAAGCAGGAAACTGGTATCTGAGAGCATATATCGACAAGCCGGGCGGGATCACAGTGGATGACTGCGAAGTGGTAAGCAGAAGATTTTCAGACATTCTGGATGAGAAAGACTACATCGAAGATTCCTATATTTTTGAGGTGAGCTCTCCAGGGCTTGGAAGACCTTTGAAGAAAGAAAAAGATTTTATCAGAAGCGTGGGACAGGAAGTGGAGATCCGTACGTACCGTGCGATTAACAGACAGAAAGAATTTGTTGGAATTCTGAAAGAATTTGATCAGAACACAGTGACGATCTCATATGAAGATGACAGTACACAGACATTTGAAAAAAGTGAAATTGCACTTATCCGTTTAGCGTTGGATTTTTAAATTAGGAGGAAATGAAACAATGAACACAGAATTAATGGAAGCTTTGACAATTCTTGAAAAAGAGAAGAACATCAGCAGAGATACCATGATGGATGCGATTGAAAACTCTCTCATCAGTGCCTGCAAAAACCACTTCGGGACATCGGATAATATCAAGGTGATCATGAACAGAGAGACCTGTGATTATGCTGTTTACGCAGAAAAAGAAGTAGTTGAGGAAGTGTTTGATCCGGCAATCGAGATCACACTGGAAGATGCGGAAGAGATTGATTCTGCACTGCAGATCGGAGATGTTTGTCAGGTTCCGGTACAGTCCAAAGAGTTTGGACGTATTGCAACAATGAATGCGAAAAACCTGATTCTTCAGAAGATCCGCGAGGAAGAAAGAAAAGTAGTATACGATCAGTATTTTGAAAAAGAGAAAGACATTGTAACAGGTATTGTGCAGCGTTATGTTGGCAAAAATATCAGTGTCAATCTGGGTAAAGCAGATGCCATGCTCACAGAAAATGAGCAGGTCAAAGGAGAAGTGTTTAAACCGACAGACCGCATTAAATTGTACATTGTAGAAGTGAAGAACACTCCGAAGGGGCCAAAGATCCTGGTTTCCCGTACACATCCGGAACTGGTGAAACGTCTGTTTGAAGCAGAAGTTGCAGAGGTGAAGGACGGAACCGTTGAAATCAAGAGCATTGCCCGTGAGGCAGGATCCCGTACAAAGATGGCTGTATGGTCAAATGATGAGAATGTAGATCCGGTCGGAGCATGTGTCGGAATGAACGGTGCCAGAGTCAATGCGGTTGTGGAAGAGCTCAGAGGAGAAAAGATCGACATCATCAACTGGAGTGATAACCCGGCTCTTCTGATTGAGAATGCCTTAAGTCCTGCAAAGGTGATCTCTGTTATGGCAGATCCGGATGAAAAAGTGGCAAGTGTTATTGTGCCGGATTACCAGTTGTCTCTTGCAATCGGAAAAGAAGGTCAGAATGCAAGACTGGCAGCGCGTCTGACAGGATATAAGATCGACATTAAGAGCGAGACACAGGCAATCGAGTCCGGAGAACTCCCGGAGGATTACATGGATCAGATGAACATGATGGAAGAAGACGGATATGCAGAGGATTATGAGGAAACTGTCAACTATACAGACGGATATCCGGAAGATGCAGATGCATACGAAGAGATTGAGTTTGTAGAGGCAGAGGAAGAATAAACTCTTTTGAGAGGTGAGGTATTTGAACGGTAAAAAGAAAATTCCGATGCGCAAATGTGTCGGATGTGGAGAAATGAAAGCCAAAAAGGAACTGCTCAGAGTTCTGCGGACAGAAGACGATGGATTTGTATTGGATACGACCGGCAGAAAAAACGGACGGGGTGCTTATGTCTGTCTTTCAAGTGAGTGTTTTGCAAAGGCGGTAAAAAATAAAGGGCTGGAACGTTCGTTTAAGCAGGCAATTCCAAAAGAAGTATATGAACGGCTGGAAAAGGAGATGGAACAATTTGAAGCAAGATAGAGTGCTGTCCCTGATCGGGCTGGCCACAAAGGCAGGAAAATGTGCCAGTGGTGAATTCATGACAGAAAATGAGACAAAATCCGGGAAAGCTGTACTGGTGATCGTAGCGGAAGATGCATCGGATAACACCAAAAAGAAATTCCGGGATATGTGTAAGTTTTATGAGGTTCCAATTTATTTTTACGGAGATAAAGATACCTTAGGGCATGCAATGGGAAAAGAGTTCCGTGCATCTCTGGCGATATTGGACGAAGGATTTGCAAAAGGAATTCGAAAACAACTGGAAATAAAAAATAATACGATTGCATAGAGGAGGTAGTTTGAGTATGACGAAATTAAGAGTGCATGAACTGGCAAAAGAGCTGGGGATGGAAAATAAAGACCTGATGGAGATTCTGGAGAAAAAGAATGTGGAGGCGAAAACTTCCATGAGCTCCATTCCGGATGAGGTCGTAGCAGAACTGCGCAGCGGGCACGCAGGAAAAGGAACATCGGAAGATGCTCCGAAAAAGAAAAATATCGTACAGGTATTCCGCCCACAGAATTCGAAGAGCGGAAACCGCCGCCCGGGAGGATCCCGTTCGGGAAATGGACAGAACACACAGGGAACATCCCGTCAGGATCGTCCGGCAGGCGGAAGAAACGGACAGCGTCCGGCTTCCGGTCAGAATGGATCCCGTCAGGAGCGCCCGGCGAGAGGGCCACAGGCAAATGGAGAGAGAGAGAACAGAAGACCACAGGAAGGACGCCCGGCAGGAAACCGACGTCCGGAAGAGGGACAGAGAGGCGGTTTCCGTCAGAATCGTCCGGCAGATGGAAGAAACGGGCAGCGTCCGTCTTCTGCTCCAAACGGTCAGAGAGGAAACCGTCGCCAGGACGAGGGTGCAAGAAATGGCCAGCGCCCGGATTCCAGAAGAAACGACAGAAATGACAGAAACGACAGAAATTCAATTCCGTCGCCATTGGTAGAGCAGCAGAAACCGCAGCGCAATAAAGCGAAAGATAAAGAAAAAGATTACAAGAAAAAAGAAAACAGAGAAGAAGGATTTGAAAGCAAGGGCAAAAAAGGCAGAAAGCAGAAACCGACAGTAGAAGTGCAGAGACCACAGCCAAAGCCGGAAGTGAAAAAGGAAGAGGAAATCAAACAGATCACAATCCCGGAAGTACTGACAATCCAGGAACTGGCAGACAAGATGAAAGTGGTACCGTCTGTGATCGTAAAGAAACTGTTCATGCAGGGCAAGATCGTAACAGTGAATCAGGAAATTGATTTTGAGACAGCAGAAGAAATCGCAATGGAATTTGAGATCCTTTGTGAAAAAGAAGAAGTTGTAGATGTCATAGAAGAGCTTCTCAAAGAAGATGAAGAAGATGAAGCGACTATGGTAAAACGTCCTCCTGTTGTATGTGTTATGGGACACGTTGACCACGGAAAGACGTCTCTGCTGGATGCGATCCGTGATACCAGTGTGACAGACCGCGAGGCAGGTGGAATCACACAGCACATCGGTGCTTCTGTAGTAGAGATCAACGGAGAAAAGATTACATTCCTGGATACACCGGGACATGAGGCGTTTACTGCAATGCGTATGAGAGGAGCAAATTCTACAGATATTGCGATTCTTGTAGTTGCAGCAGATGACGGTGTGATGCCGCAGACGATCGAGGCGATCAACCATGCCAAAGCAGCGGGAATTGAAATTATCGTAGCGATCAATAAGATCGATAAGCCAAGTGCAAATATTGAGCGTGTAAAACAGGAACTGACAGAGTATGAACTGATTCCGGAAGACTGGGGCGGAAGCACGATTTTCGTACCGGTATCCGCGCATACAAAAGAAGGAATTCAGGAGCTTCTCGAGATGGTTCTTCTGACAGCAGAAGTGATGGAGCTCAAAGCAAATCCGAACCGTGTGGCAAGAGGACTTGTCATCGAGGCAGAGCTGGATAAAGGAAAAGGTTCTGTTGCGACAGTGCTCGTACAGAAAGGTACCCTTCGTGTGGGAGATGCCATTGCAGCAGGATCCGCACACGGAAAAGTAAGAGCCATGATGGATGACAGGGGAAGACGTGTAAAAGAAGCAGGTCCGTCCCAGCCGGTAGAAATCCTCGGATTGAATGAGGTTCCGCAGGCAGGAGAAGTCTTTGTGGGATGCGAGTCAGAAAAAGAAGCAAGAAACTTTGCAGAGACATTTATTTCACAGCACAGAGTGAAGATGCTTGAAGAGACAAAATCCAAGATGTCTCTGGATGATCTGTTCAATCAGATTCAGGAAGGAAACTTAAAAGAACTCAACATCGTAGTGAAAGCAGATGTACAGGGTTCTGTGGAAGCAATCAAACAGAGTCTGATCAAATTGTCAAATGAAGAAGTTGTGATCAAGATCATTCACGGCGGAGTTGGTGCGATCAATGAATCCGACGTGATTCTGGCATCTGCTTCCAATGCGATCATCATCGGATTTAACGTGCGTCCGGATGCGACAGCGAAGGAGATTGCAGACCGTGAAGGCGTTGACTTAAGACTTTACAGAGTCATCTACAATGCGATTGAAGATGTGGAAGCGGCAATGAAAGGTATGCTGGATCCGGTATTTGAAGAGAAGGTACTGGGACACGCAGAAGTACGTCAGACATTTAAGGCATCCGGAGTGGGAACGATTGCAGGTTCTTATGTACAGGACGGTACTTTTGAACGAAATTGTTCTGTTCGTCTGACACGTGACGGCATTGTGATCTTTGACGGACCTCTGGCATCTCTGAAACGATTCAAGGATGATGTGAAAGAAGTCAGAGCCGGATACGAGTGCGGTTTCGTATTTGAAAACTATAATGATATCAAAGAAGGCGATCTTGTAGAAGCATACAAGATGGTAGAAATAGAAAGAAAATAAGGAGCAGTTATGAGGAAAAACAGTATTAAAAACACAAGAATCAATACTGAAGTCCAAAGAGAACTGAGCAACATCCTACGCGGAGGCATCAAGGACCCGAGAGTGGCGCCGATGACTTCCGTGGTAGCGGTGGAAGTAGCACCTGATCTGAAGACATGTAAGGCATACATCAGCGTGCTGGGAGATAAGAAAGCCCAGGAAGATACGATCACAGGACTTCAGAGTGCAGAAGGATATATCCGGCGTGAACTGGCAAGAACGATCAACATGCGCAATACACCGGAGATCCGGTTTATCATGGATCAGTCCATTGAATACGGTGTCAATATGACGAAAAAAATCAATGATCTGACCAAAGATTTGAAAAGTGAGGATAAATAAATAAGCATGAAAATTGTATTATCTGATATTTTGAAGGGAAAGAAGCGGATCGCGCTCTCCGGTCATGTTCGGCCGGACGGAGACTGTGTAGGATCATCGATGGGATTGTACCTGTATCTTACAGAGCAGTTTCCGGAAATAGAAGTTGATCTGTATCTGGAAAAGATACCGGCATCCTTTTCCATAATCTCGCGTACAGAGGAAATCAGACATACACTTTCAGAAGAGACGGCATATGATCTGTTTATCTGTCTGGACTGTGGGGACGAACAGCGGCTCGGACCGTTTGCACCGTTACTTCGACAGGCTGCACATACGGTTTGTATCGATCATCATGTGAGCAATGATGCATTTGCAGAGTTAAATTACATTCGCCCGGAGGCAAGTTCTACATCAGAGCTGGTTTATACACTTCTGGAAGATGAGAAGATCAGTAAGGCATGTGCGGAAGCACTGTATATGGGAATCGCACATGATACGGGAGTATTTCAGTACTCCTGTACCTCTCCGGAGACGATGGAGGCAGCCGCACAGTTGCTTAGAAAAGGAATTGACGGCAGTGAGATTATCGAAAAAACTTATTTTGAGAAGACCTATATCCAGAATCAGATCTTAGGGAGAGCGCTTTTAGAAAGCATGCTGGTTTTAGAAAAACAGGTGGTCGTTTCTGTTGTATCCAGAAAAGAGATGGAATTTTTCGAGGCAGTTCCAAGCGATCTGGAGGGAATCGTGGCTCAGCTTCGGCAGACAAAAGGTGTGGAAGTGGCGATTTTTCTGCATGAGACGGACACCCGGGAGTATAAGGTCAGTCTGCGTTCCAAGGGCAAAGTCAATGTAAGCAGTATTGCTCAGTATTTTGGTGGAGGCGGTCATGTGCGTGCAGCAGGGGTTACAATGAAAGGTTCTGCGCACGATGTGATCAACAATCTGCTTAGACAGATTACATTGCAGCTAAAAGAGGCATAGAAGAGAAAGACAGGAATTGTTATGGTAAATGGAATTCTGAACGTATACAAAGAAAAAGGATACACATCCCATGATGTAGTGGCAAAGCTGCGTGGAATTGTGGGACAGAAGAAGATCGGACATACAGGCACGCTGGACCCGGATGCGGAAGGCGTGCTTCCTGTTTGTCTGGGAAGAGCAACAAAGGTATGTGATATGCTCACGGAAAAGGATAAAACATACGAGGCGGTCCTGTTGCTTGGAAAAGAGACCGATACCCAGGATATTTCAGGAACTGTGCTGAGAGTGGGAGAGACAGAAGGACTCACGCAGGAGCAGGTAAAAGACTGTGTGATGAGTTTTGTGGGGGAATATGATCAGATACCGCCCATGTATTCTGCACTGAAAGTAAACGGCAAAAAGCTGTATGAGCTGGCACGGGAAGGGAAGACAATCGAGCGCAAAAGCCGCAAAGTTGAAATCAAAGAGATCCGGATCCTGGAAATGGCACTGCCGCGTGTGAGGATGGAGGTTTCCTGTTCCAAGGGAACCTATATCCGGACATTGTGTCACGATATCGGTGAAAAGCTGGGTTGCTTTGGATGTATGGAGTCGCTTCTTCGTACAAAGGTGAGCCGTTTTGAGATTGAGAGCAGTCTGAAGCTTTCAGAAATACAGAAAAAAAGAGAGGAAGGAAAGCTTTCAGAGATTATAACCCCTCTGGATGCAGTGTTTTTCCAATATCCTGCCGTGACGGTAAAAAAAGAGGGGCAGGCGCTTGCGTATAACGGAAATGAGATTCCAATCCGCTTTGTAACAGATATGGAAGAAAGAAAAAATCGGGAATGGATACGTGTATACGATCTGGAAAATCATTTTATCGGTATCTTCTGTTTTGATAAAAACAGGAAAAAACTTACTGTGGAAAAGATGTTTCTGGATCAGGAAGAAATAAGAGGATGATTATGCAGTACGTAACAGACTTAAGCAAATATCAGACAGAAAACAGGACAGCTGTCACACTCGGAAAGTTTGACGGTCTTCACCGAGGACATCAGGAACTGATCAGCCGGATTCAAAGATTTGCGGATCAGGAAAAAGCGGAAAGTGTTGTTTTTGCATTTGATATGGGGAAAGAAGCATTGATGACAGGCGAGGAAAAGAAAGCATATCTGGAAGGATGTGTGGATACGCTGATCATCTGTCCGTTTACTGAGGCAATCCGTGAGATGGAAGCAGAGGAATTTATTGAAAAGATCCTGATTGAACAACTGCATGCCGCATACATTGCAGTGGGAACAGATTTTCATTTTGGTCATCAGAAGCGAGGAGATATCTGTATGCTGAAACAGTATGCAAAGCGCTATGGATATGAGCTGGAGATTGTAGAAAAGGCAGTGTATCGAAAAAGGGAAATCAGCAGTACCTATATCAGAGAGGCGCTGAAAGTCGGCAATGTGGAACTTGCAGAAAAGCTTTTGGGATACCGATACCGTACAGAGGGCGTTGTAGAGCATGGACAAAAGCTCGGGAGAACGCTGGGATTTCCCACTTTGAATGTCGCATGGAAGCCCGAAAAAGCAGCCCCCCGGTTTGGCGTATATGCATGCAGAGTAAAAATGGATGGAACCTGGTATTGCGGAATCGGCAATCTGGGGATCAAACCGACGGTAACGGATGCAAAACGGATTTTGACAGAGGTGTATGTATTTGATTATAAGGGAGATGCATACGGAAAATATGTGGAGATTGAATTCTGTGCGTTTGAGAGACCGGAGAGCAGATTTGCATCTCTGGAGGAGTTAAAAACACAGGTGGATCGAGATATTTTATTTGGTATGGAGTATTTTCGGGCGCAGCAGTGAGGTGGTTTATGAAGAAAGGGAAGAAAAAACCAAGCTTTCGTACAAAGCTGATCTTTCTGACTTTGTCGGCCTGTATTATTTCGACATTGATTCTTGGAATCGCACAGATGGTGTTGTCCGTTTTTCATTTTTCGAGACAGGCTCGTTCTGACCTGGAATTTTATCTCGAGAATACAAGCGGGCAGTTTGATACAAGAATCAAAAATATGGAAAATATGGTGATTTCTCTGCGGCATAATAATGTGCTGAAACATTTTATCGCGGGAGAAGCGTACAATGAGCAAGAAGCAAGGGAGCAGTTTGCAAACAGTACCGATTTGTTTTCGGAAATGAATATGGTTGATTCCGCCTCTCCGTTTATCGACTGCATCTATCTGTTTAATGAAAACGGAGAATGGGTGAGCAGTCGTTTCTACCCGGAGACAGTGGAAAATATGGAGCTTCAGAATCAAATTTATAAAGAAATCAATTCCAGTTTTTTGAAAAGCAGCAATGAATACTGGTATATGACACATGATGAACGCGCGTATGTATGTATGCGTGTATACAATGAAGAGATGGAGGAGTCCGGCTGCTGCATTATTTCCCTTGGAAAAAGTGCGGTGGATACGTTGTTTTCCAAAACAAAAGAATATCCGGAAAGCAGCTGGCTGATCACAGGAGAAAAAGGACAGATTCTGTTTGCAAATGAAAAGGGAAAAGAACAGGCAAAACAGATGCTGGAAATTCAGGATTTGGGAAGCAGTGAGGAAAAGATCGGAAATCAGATGACTCTCTTTTATGGAGGGAAAACCGGGTTTGGGATTGAACTGAGGATGGCACTTCCCAAGAATCTGATCTATGCCTCGATCCGTTCCACCGTACAGCCTTTTGCAGTGATTTTTCTGATCGTGATCGGAATCACGGCGATTGTCGTATTTGCGGTATCCATGAGAATGACACGTCCGCTGAAGTTTATCGGAGAAGATATCCGGAAATTTGGAAACGGCAGACTGGATGCGCAGATGCGGGAATTTGATACAAGAGAGTTTGATGAGATCAGCACACGGTTTAATGAGATGACCGGGCAGATCAAAAATCTGATCACGGAAGTCTATGAAAAACAGCTTCTTGCTACACAGGCTCAGGTAAAATATTTGCAGTCTCAGATCAATCCGCATTTCATGTTTAACATTTTATCCATGCTCAGTATGAAAGCAGGATTGCAGGGAAACAAAGAACTGCAAAAGCTTTTGAGCGCATTTTCCAGACTGATTCAGGGAAAGATTTTCCGGAACGGAGAGATTGAAATCCCGTTATTTCAGGAGATGGAGTTGATCGAGTTTTATCTGCTTTTACAGGGAGAGCGGTTTGCAGGAAAGATTACATATGATATACTTTGCAGTGAAGAAGTGAAAAATGCCAGAATTCCGCGGCTGAGTGTGGAACCATTGGTGGAAAACGCTGTTTCACACGGTCTCGAACCGAAACCGGGAAGCGGTCATATCAGGGTGGAAGCAAAAGAAGAAAATGGGAAGCTGCGGATTCAGATCAAAGATGACGGAGTCGGATTTGATGTGGAAGAGCAGAAGAAGAACAAAGGGCAGGCGGTGGAAGATGAGAAGCATACGCACATCGGTCTTACCAATACACAGCAGATGCTTCATACGATATACGGTGAAGAAGCATCGATGAAGATTGAGAGTACACCGGGTGCGGGTACTTGTGTAACGATGTGTCTGCCGTTGGAAAAAGGGGGAAGAAAGTCATGTGGAGAGTGATGATTGCAGATGATGAACCATATATCCGGGAAGGGTTGGAAAAGCTGATTCCCTGGGAGGAGCTTGGATGCGAGCTGATCTATGTTGCGGAGAATGGTCAGGATCTGTTGGAACAGATCCGCAGCTGTCCGCCGGATATTGCGATCATTGATATAAAAATGCCGCTGATGGACGGCATGGAAGTTGCGGAATACATTTATAAAAATCATATCCGGACGTCTGTGATCTTTCTGACTGCGTATGCGGATTTTCAGTATGCACGAAAGGCAATTCAGTACCAGGTGAGTGATTATATTGTCAAAACAGCAGCTCTGGAAGAAATTCCGGCAGCCATTGCAAATATCAAACAGCGGCTGGAGAGTGAAAATATGACCTGGTATCGGATGCTCCTGGTAACACCGGTGCGTCAGGGTGAAAAGGTGAGAAAATTCTTTCTGCATGCCTTTCATTCGTTTGAATACCGCGCTCTTTCACCCGGAACGGAGGAAGAAGGACTGGTGCTTACAGTCAATGACAGTGAACGGACAGAGGAAATCTTCAGCTGTTGTGAGAAAATGAAAGCCTTTTGTAAAAACTTTCTTGGAGAGACGCCGCAGATTTTGTGCAGCCGGGCCTATCAGCAGGGAGATGATTCTTCCTTGCTCTATGAACAGACAAAGGCCTACGCCAAGGGAAGAAGTGCAGAGCAGATTTTGATCGTGCCGCAGAATGCAGAAGAGGGAGATGGGACAGATACATTGTTAAAGCGTGTTCAGACCTATATCCGGAACCATTATACAGAGCGCCTGACACTGGCGGATATTGCGGAGGCAGTCCATGTCAGCTCCAGTTATCTGAGTCGGTTTTACAAATTGAAGGCAGGAGAGAACCTGTTTGATACGATTAATTCTCTTCGTGTGGAAAAAGCCAAAGAACTGCTTTTAAGAGGAGACAAGAAAATCTATGAGATCGCAGCATTGACCGGTTTTGAGGATACGGCATATTTTTCAAAGGTGTTTAAGAAATATGCAGGATGTCCGCCAAAGGAATACGAGCAGTCCGGAGGAAGAAATCTATGAGAAAAGGAACGTGGGTTTTACTGCTTCTTATGACGGCCTGTCTGCTCGGAGGCTGCAGTAAGGAGAGCGCGGAGCAGACAGAGATTACGCTGATACATGGTTGGGGCTCCATGGAATCGGAGCATGTCAGAATGCGGCAGATTTATAAGGATTTTGAAAAAGAGCACCCGGAGATCAAGCTGAATCTGATGTCCATGACTTCATCGGATGAGGTGATCAAAAAGACAAAAAACATGCTTTCTGTTGGAGAGGTTCCGGATCTGATTTTTACAGGAGGCTACGGAAAAGATTCGGTGTACCGCTTTATGGAAGAAAAAAACAAAGCGGCAGACCTTATGCCTTATCTGGAGAAAGATCAGGAATTTGCAGACTCTGTAGCGCCGGAGATCATTTCCTACTGGCAGAAGGACGGGAAGCTGTATACCCTGTCAGATGTACTGTTGCTTGGAGGGGGATACTGGTATAACGCGGATATTTTTGAAAAAGCGGGGATTGAATCGGTACCGGAGACCTGGGATGAGTTTCTGGAGGCTTGTGAGAAGATACAGAGCTGGTCACAGAATGAAGGAAAATCGGTGATCCCGGTACAGATTACGAAAGAAAACAGTGCTTATCTGGCAGATGCCCTGCTTTTGGACACTTCCAAAGAAGCACAGGACGCAGTGGAAAATCATTCGATGATGCTAAGTGCAAAAGAACTTTTTCCGGTTTTAGAGACAATGAAGCAGATCAGACAATATGGGGACAGTACAGACAAAAATTATGGATACAGGGACGAAGGAAGTATGTTCAACAGTGGAAATACAGCCATGTATATCAATGGAGTGTGGGCAAGTAAGCTGATCGATGAAAAAATCGATGCCTGCTATGCACCGTTTCCGGGAAAGAATGGCAGCACGATCGCCAGTTCTTCCGTATGTCTGGGATATATTGTAGGCAATACCGGGAATCAAGAGACAATGGATGCCAGTGTTGAATTTTTAAAGTATATGCTCAGCGAAAAGGTACAGAAGCGGATTCTTCTGGAAACCGGACAAATGCCGTCCAGCCCAAAGATACATCTGGAAGAATATAAGGAGCAGATTCCGAGGATGTGCAATGCTGTGGAAGCAATTCGTGGAGCAGACCGTATCATTGAGGTGCCGGACAATCTCTGGACGGCAGATCAGCTGGAAAACTTTCGGAACCAGATTATGGAAGTTCTTAACGGGACTTTGGATGAAGAGCAGTTTTGTACAAATTTATATCAATAGTTGCAGCGTCATATCATGAAAATGGTATGGCGCTTTTCATAAATATGACAAAACAGAGGTAAATAAATTACAAGAAAACGGCAGAATCATAAATATATTACAAAAAACAGGAAATTGACACGGAAAAACCAGAAATAATGCAAGAAAGTGTCAATTCTATCCATAGAGTCAGGCTGATGATCATGATATTCTAAATTCAACAGGAAATCGAAGGAGGATTTAGTAATGAAAAAGAAAAGAATCATCAGCCTGATTTTGGCTACAACTATGGCGGCAACAGTAGTCGTTTCCGGATGTGGGAAATCCGGTGACTCTGAGAAAACAGATGACGGCAAAAAGAAAACAGAAGCATCTGATGACAAGGTATTGGAGTTTTATCATGGATATTATCAGGATGCAAGCGAATGGGCACCTGCACAGGTTATGCGCGATATCTATGACGAGTTTGCAAAAGAGCATGCAGATGGAGAAGTGGAATTTAAAGCAATTCCGACAGAGGATATCGACAGTGTGGTAGAAAATAAAGTGGCAGGCGGAAGCTATCCGGATATGGTGGATCTGGCAGGACGGTCTGTATCACTGGCAGCGATCAGTCAGGATTTGCTCCTTGACATGAAACCATACATAGATGAAGAAGGGATCAAAGACAACGTTGGAATCAACTATACACAGAACGACGTGGATGGAAAGATTTATACGGTTCACGATCAGCTTCTGACACTGGGATACTGGTACAATGACAAGGTGTTAAAAGACGCAGGAGCAACAACACCGGATACATGGAAGAACTGGAGCGATTTTGAAGGAGCAATGGAAAAAGTACGTTCCGCAGGCGGAGATGTGTATGCATATGGTGCCGGTCAGGGATCTACAAGATGCTTTAACGCAATCCTCGGTATGTCCGAAAATGGAAGAAAAATCGTAGGAGAGCCTCTGACAGAAGAAGCAATCGAATCCAAAGAGTTTGAAGAAGCATTCAAACAGGTGGCAAATATGGATCAGAAAAACGGATCTTCCAATGCCAGCAGCAATGCCGATGACGGTGCAAACGACTGGGCAGCAGACTTCAACAAAGGACAGTCTGCAGTGTTCTTCAACGGAGTATGGGCAGCAGGCGGATTTGAAGATACTACAAACTTTAAACCGGCAATCTTCCCGGGAAGCGTTTCCTTATCTTCTGCAAGCGGCGGAATCACAGCAGCAAATGATATGAGTGATGCAGAAAAAGAACTGGCACTGGAATTTGTAAAATATATGACAAGTGATGAAGTACAGACAAAGATCTTCAAAGAAGTAGGTGCAAACCCATGTACAACAACACTGGATCTGAATGCACTGGCAGAAGGATCTGACGAGAAAACAAAACTTCTTGCAGAGGCATGTTCTCAGGCAAATGATGCAGAATATGTGATTGCAACAATCGATTCTACATGGGGAACAGATATTGCAAATGCGATCGGTAACAAACTGATCGAATCTACCGTTTCCGGAACTGATGTAAATGCAAAATTTGAAGAATTAAAGAGTGAACTGATCGGTCTGATCGGTTAATTGTAAATCATGGAAGCTGCTCTTTGCAGGAGGTATTTAAGGAGCAGCTTCCTTCTCTATGAAATTTTCCAGAGTAGGAGGTAGCAAAATGGAAATAACCGGAAAAAAACAAAAGTTGAGAAAGAATGCGTTTATTCTCTTCTTTCTTTTACCGACTCTGGTCTGCTTTTGTGTGTTTTATTTATATCCGATCGCAACGGTGGTCATCAGTTCCTTTGCAAAATGGGACTACACGAATTTGAATGATATGCAGATGTATTCCTTTGGACATCTGTTTGACAACTATAAATATATTTTTGAGAAATATCCGTATTTCTGGGAAGGACTTAGAAATTCCTGTATCTGGGCATTGTGCGGACTTGTAATCCAGGTTCCGATCGCGACAGGAGTGGCGCTGGTAATCTCCAAGAAATGCAGAGGATGGAAGCTGGCAAGAAATATTTACGTGATACCGAATATTATTTCTTCGGCAGCAATGGGATTGATCTTCTTACAGCTGTACAATCCGAAGTATGGTATTATCAATGAAATTATCCGTGTTTTTGTGCCGAATTTCCAGGACAACGTACTGTTTATACCAAAGGTAAATATGATCGCTTTGACCTGCGCATACATCTTCTTTGCAGGAACAAACATGATCATGGTTCTGGGACAGATTTCTGCAATACCGGAAGAGGTTCGTGAGGCGGCACTTTTGGATGGAGCCAAAGGATGGACACTGGATCGTTGTATCGTTCTTCCATTGATTAAAGATACAATAAAGACAATCAGTATTCTCTCCGTATCCGCAGGATTCCTGTTGTATAATGAAGTTTATTTCCTGACGAACGGAGCAGCAGGAACAAAGAGTATCAGCTTCCTGATCCGTGAACTGGCAGTTGTCAGTCCAAGAGCACAGTACGCACGTGCAAATGCGATCGGTGCGATTCAGATCCTGGGAGGTCTGGTATTGATCCTGATCATTAACATGCTGTTTCGTGAGAGAAAACAGAAAGGAGGCAGAAGATGATGAGCAGACAGAGAAAAGGCAAAGAAAATGAAGCGGTCCATGGAGTGGGGACTTTTGGAAAGATCGTTTCGTATGTTGTGATGATTCTGGTATGTTTCATCTCCCTGTTTCCGGTTATTTGGGTGGCAATTTCCTCGTTGAAGGCAGATCCTCTGGCAGAGCCGGGATTTACTCTGCCAAGTGCACTTTGTTTTGATGGATATATCGGAGTATTCCGGGACATGCATATTATGAGATACTTCTTTAACAGTTTTAAAGTGGCAGGTATTTCTGTCGTATTAAGTATCATCATGATTTCCATGTCAGCGTATGTTGTGGCAAGAATGAACTTTAAATTTAAATCGGTGGTCAGCGTCATGTTGATGTCTACATTGTTTATTCCACCGACAGCGATGACATTCCCGGTTTATAATCTGATCAACAGTATGGGAATCAACGATACGCATGCAGGATTGATTTTAATCTATACATGCAGCGGTATCGCAGTCAGCTTTATGGTCATCAAAAACTATTTCCTGACGATACCGGTAGAGCTGGAAGAAGCAGCGCGTATTGACGGCTGCGGTTATACACAGACATTTTTCAAGATCATGCTGCCGATCGCACGTCCGGGAATCCTGACAGCAGCAATGCTGGCGTTTATGAATTACTGGAATGAATACTACTGGGCATCTATGGTACTGACAACAAAAGAACTGAAGACTGTTCCGGCGATTCTGGCACAGTTCCAGAATGCATTTTCTACGAACTACAACGGAATGTTTTCCGCAATCGTTGTAATTCTGCTTCCGCCGGTGATCTTGTTCTGCTGTTTCAGCAAGTACTTTATTGAAGCACTGTCTGGTGGGGCAGTAAAAGGCTAAAAGGAGAGAAAAAACATGAAACAAGTAACAGCCATTCTTTTGGGAGCCGGACAGAGAGGGGCAGAGGCTTATGCCTCTTATGCCCTGGATTATCCCAATGAATTGAAATTTGTAGCAGTAGCGGAACCAAGAGCGGATCGACGGGAAGAGTTTGCAAAGCTTCATGATATTGCACCTCAAAACGCTGTGGAATCGGACATGGAGCTTTTGAACCGTCCGAAAATGGCGGACTGTGTTCTGATCTGTACACAGGATCAGATGCATTATGAGGCATTGAAGCTGGCTGTGGAAAAAGGCTATCACATTTTATGTGAAAAACCGATCTCACCTGTAAAATCTGAACTGATCGAGATCGGGGAGATCGCAAAGAATTATGACAAGGTGATCAGTATTTGCCACGTGCTGCGTTATTCTCCATTTTTCAGAGAGCTGAAACGGCTTCTGGATGAAGGAGCGATCGGTCAGCTTGTTGATATCCAGCATATTGAGAGTGTGGGATACTGGCATATGGCACACAGCTTTGTACGTGGTAACTGGAGAAACAAGTCCTTAAGCAGTCCGATGATCCTGCAGAAGTGCTGTCATGATATGGACATCTTATTATGGCTCGTAGGTGCGTCCTGTACAAGACTTACAAGCTTCGGAAATCTGATGCATTTTAAAGAAGAAAATGCACCAGAAGATGCTCCGGCTCACTGTCTGGACGGATGTGTACACCGGGATGAATGTCCGTATTTTGCACCTCGATTCTATCTGGAGGATTTAGAGGAAAAAGGCGGAACATTTGCAAAAGTGGTAAGTCTTCAGACGGATAAAAAATCTCTGCTGGATGCATTGAAAGACGGACCATATGGAAGGTGTGTTTACCACTGTGACAACGATGTGGTAGATCATCAGGTAGTAAATCTGGAGTTTGACAATGGTGTGACAGCAAGTATGACAATGTGTGCGTTTACCAATAAATGCGAGCGGATCATCAATCTGATGGGAACAAAAGGACAGATTCGCGGAAACATGGAAGAAAATGAAATCATTGTGGAAGATTTTGCGTCTGGAAATACAACAAAGATCAAGGTAAAAGTACCAAAAGGTGGACACAGCGGAAGCGATGTCTCCATGATGAAAGACTTTGTGGAACTGGTGGCAGGAGGCGGAACTGCAAAAAGCGTAAGCGCCGCATCAGAATCCATCGAGAGTCATTTGATGGCACTGGCGGCAGAAGACAGCCGGGAACACAACGGTGTTGTTTATGAAATGAAAGGATATGGAAAATAGTAATGAATCAGGAAATATGGAATCGGACCGAATGGTTCCGGAAAGAAAGATTCGGAATGTTTATCCACTGGGGACTGTATGCCATTCCGGCGCTGGGCGAGTGGGTAATGTCCGAAAAACGAATGACAGTAGAAGAATATGAGAAATATTTCGAGCAGTTTGATCCAACGGATTACAATCCGAGAGAATGGGCAAGACTGGCAAAAAAAGCAGGTATGAAATATGCGGTGCTGACTGCAAAGCATCACGATGGATTTTGTTTGTTTGATTCTGCACTGACAGATTATAAAGCGACAAATACAAAGGCCGGACGGGATCTGGTTCGGGAATTTCTGGATGCATTCCGTGCGGAAGGATTAAAAGTAGGGCTTTACTTTACACTGATTGACTGGCATCATCCGGACTATCCGAAATACAATGATATGCACCATCCAATGCGCGGAAATGAGGCGTATAAAGATGAAAATATCAATTTTGACCGGTATCTGGAATATATGCATGGCCAGGTGGAAGAACTGGTGACCAATTACGGAAAGCTGGATATTCTCTGGTTTGATTTCTCTTATGACAACATGTGTGAAGATACATGGAAAGCAGAAGAGTTGATCCGTATGGTCAGAAAACATCAGCCGGATGTTATTATTGACAATCGTCTGGAAGGTTCCGGAGAGAAGAACGGAAGTATCGTAACAGATCATCCGAATATTTACAGCGGAGATTTCGCAAGTCCGGAAATGATCATTCCGCCGGGAGGAATGAAAGATCTGAACGGAAAACCGATCCCGTGGGAGCTTTGTGCAACGATGAACAACCACTGGGGATACTGTTATTATGATCATACTTACAAAACATCACAGACCATTATCCGCAAACTGGTTGAATGTGTCAGCAAAGGCGGAAACTTTATCCTGAACGTAGGACCGGATGCAAAAGGAAGAATTCCGAAAGAAAGCCAGGAAATTCTGACGCAGGTAGGAGAATGGATGGAGCAAAACGGAGAAAGTCTTTATGAATGTGGAATTTCCGAGTATGACAAGCCGGAATGGGGACGTTATACACAAAAAGGAAACACGGTATATGCCCATATTTATGAAACGCCTCTGGGAGCACTCCCATTGTATGGAATCAGCCCGCAGGAGGTAGGAACAATCACCTTCCTTTCCAGCGGAGCGCAGGTGCAGAGGGGTGAGGCATGGAATACAGCTATGTATTCAGATACACCGTTTGTGGCGCTGGGTGAAAATCCGGTATTCAGTTATCCGCTGCCGGATGAAATCGATACTGTTTTGAAAATCGAGTTGAAAAAATAGGACTTTACATCCGAAAATCCCTGTGGTATACTACCTTAGGATTCAGCCGGTGTTCGGTAATCGGACAACTCCGACCGTTACTTAATACCAGGCGGTTTATTATTAAGTTTAAAGGAGGATCATACGATGATCGCAAAAGAAAAGAAACAGGCTATTATTGCAGAATTTGGAAGAAGTGAAGGAGATACAGGATCTCCGGAAGTACAGGTAGCGATCCTGACAGCAAGAATCAACGAGCTGACAGATCACTTCAAAGCAAATCCAAAAGACCACCACTCAAGAAGAGGACTTCTGAAAATGGTAGGACAGAGACGTGGACTGCTTGCATACCTGAAAAAAGTAGATATCGAAAGATACCGTGCTTTGATCGAAAAACTTGGATTAAGAAAATAATTCATGGAAGAGGGACTTCTGCCTGTGTCGGTTTATCCGGCAGGCAGAGGTCTTTTTATTTCTTGCGATTCATACATATCTATGGTATAATAATCTAGATTGCGGACAAGTATGTATACCCGAGACCACTGAAAAGTATATCGAAAGCTTCCGGTGTTTTTTTCAGTAGTTTCGGAGACACTTGTTCCGGGAAATGTTTCAAACAAAAAGGAGAATATTATGTATAAGAAATTTGAGATGGAACTTGCCGGCAGAACTCTGCGCGTGGATGTTGACAGAGTGGCAAAGCAGGCAAATGGTGCGGTTTTGATGCACTACGGAGATACTACAGTTCTCTGTACTGCGACAGCATCTGAGAAGCCAAGAGACGGGATTGACTTTTTCCCGCTGAGTGTAGAGTACAATGAGAGACTTTATGCAGTCGGAAAGATTCCGGGAGGATTCAACAAAAGAGAAGGAAAGGCTTCTGAGAATGCAATTTTAACATGTCGTGTCATTGACAGACCGATGCGTCCTCTGTTCCCGAAGGATTACAGAAATGACGTGACATTGGAGAATCTGGTTATGTCTGTTGATCAGGACTGCAGTCCGGAACTGACAGCAATGCTTGGTGCGGCGATTGCCACAAGTATTTCAGATATTCCGTTTGACGGACCGATCTCTACGACTCAGGTTGGTCTGGTTGACGGAGAATTTGTATTCAACCCGACAGCAGCACAGAAAGAAGTATCGGATCTGGCGCTGACAGTTGCATCTACAAAAGAGAAAGTAATCATGATCGAAGCCGGAGCAAATGAAGTTCCGGAGGCTCAGATGATCGAGGCTATTTTTGCGGCACATGAACTGAACCAGAAAGTCATCGCATTTATTGAGACGATCGTGGCAGAATGCGGAAAAGCAAAACATGAATATACAAGCTGCGCGGTTCCGGAAGAACTGTTTGAGGCGATCAAAGAGATCGTTCCACCGGCAGAGATGGAAGAAGCAGTCTTTACAGATGACAAACAGACAAGAGAAGAAAATATCCGTGTCATTACAGAAAAACTGGAAGAGGCATTTGCAGAGAACGAAGAATGGCTGGCAGTGTTAGGGGAAGCAGTTTATCAGTATCAGAAGAAGACTGTCAGAAAGATGATCTTAAAAGATCACAAACGTCCGGACGGACGTGCGATCGATCAGATTCGTCCGCTGGCAGCAGAGACAGACCTGATCCCGAGAGTTCATGGATCTGCGATGTTTACAAGAGGACAGACTCAGATTTGTACAGTGACAACACTGGCACCTCTTTCAGAAGCACAGAGAATCGACGGACTGGATGAGGCAGAGACTTCCAAGAGATATATGCACCACTACAATTTCCCGTCTTATTCTGTTGGAGAGACAAAACCATCCAGAGGACCGGGACGTCGTGAGATTGGTCACGGTGCACTGGCAGAGAGAGCACTCCTTCCGGTACTTCCAAGCGAGGCAGAGTTCCCGTATGCGATCCGTACGGTATCTGAGACATTTGAATCGAATGGTTCTACTTCTCAGGCAAGCGTATGTGCGTCCAGTATGTCACTGATGACAGCAGGTGTGCCGATCAAGGCAGCTGTTGCCGGAATTTCAGCAGGTCTGGTGACAGGAGAGACAGACGATGATTATCTGGTTCTTACAGATATCCAGGGACTGGAAGATTTCTTCGGAGATATGGACTTTAAAGTGGCTGGTACACACAAGGGTATCACAGCGATCCAGATGGACATTAAGATCCACGGACTGACAAGACCGATCATTGAAGAAGCAATCGCAGCGACAAAGAAAGCAAGAACTTATATTCTGGACGAAGTGATGAATAAAGCAATTGCAGAACCTAGAAAAGAAGTGGGAACTTATGCACCGAAGATTATTCAGATGCAGATCGACCCACAGAAGATCGGCGATGTTGTCGGACAGAGAGGAAAGACGATCAATGCGATCATCGAGCAGACTGGCGTGAAGATCGATATCACAGACGATGGAGCAGTTTCTATCTGCGGTACAGAAAAAGAAGCGATGGAAAAAGCAGCGAAGCTGATCGCAACGATCGTAACAGATTTTGAAGCAGGACAGCTTTTTGAAGGAAAAGTAATCAGCATCAAAGAATTCGGAGCATTCCTTGAGTTTGCACCTGGAAAAGAAGGAATGGTTCATATTTCCAAGATCTCCAAAGAGAGAGTCAACAAGGTAGAAGATGTTCTGAACATTGGAGATGTTGTGAAGGTGGTATGCCTTGGAAAAGATAAAATGGGAAGATTCAGCTTCAGCATGAAAGATGTTGCAGAAGACTAATTAGAACTGAAGAGAAAATAGAAAATCAGGATTACCATTTAAGTGGATAATCCTGATTTTCTATTTTGCATTTACGACAATGCTCTGGTCTCCCCGCATTATTTTATTAAGTATTCGTTTCATTTCTTCGCCGTTATCTCCTGACAAATCAATGCTTGAAAAAGGCAGAGTCAGTCTTTTATTGTTGTAATAAGTAATCCATATTGTATTATTTCTGGTTCCTGGAAATACATAGCGCAAATCCTTTATATACTTTTTGGCATAGAGGTTTCCGTTTATAACGAACCAATTTTTACTGACAAACATTCGTGTTGAGCTTTGCACAATGATAGGGCGTTTTGATATATTTCCATATTTTATATGCGGTCAACAAAGTAAAACAAAGAAAGAATAATTCGATCCATAGAACTTCTTGAAGTTTTTCAATCCACACTATTCTAAATCCCCGTACAGACTGATAAGCACAAAATCCCCATATAAAGGCTAGCAATAACTTTTTAAGTGGGTAAAGACGAAACCATTCAATCATTTTTAGCGGTCCATTTGATGGATGGTAATCTTCATTTATGAGTTTATTTGTAAGGCATTTCTGTACAATGGATGGTAAATTGACCCACAGGATAATTGCTAAAAATAGAAGCCAAATAACCATTCTGCTCCCCTTTCTTTCTCTGATCTGTCGTTTTCTTGATACCTTTATTATATCAGTTCCATGGATCCGTCACAATAAAAATGAAAGGTCTCTGTTCCGGCAGAAGTCGAGTTAAAGGACGGAGAATTTGTGAATTATATCGCATGCGATACAATTGAATATGCAAAAATGCATAATAATAGAGCAGTGAAGAAAACATTAACCATACCAGAGTGGTTGAATGAGGCGGCTACGAGAGCCGGGGTAAATTATTCTCAGGTTCTTCAAGAAGCACTGATGAGAAAATTAAATATAAGCAGATAATCATTGGAGAGCTTGGAAACAGGCTCTCTAATCTTTAAGATTTCTTAAAGATTCTTAAAGATACAGTAAAGACTATTGAGTAAGAAACAGAAAACGACTATACTAAACACTGTCAAATGTTGGAGAAGAAGGAGCAGGCAAGATGAGATACAGACAGAACAATGTAAGGAAGAAACTGATTCCGGCGTACGGGATTGTGCCGCTTTTACTGGCATTGTTATGGAACTCACTGGCATATAATGGTGCCAGATGGATTGCATCCGGGCGATATCATTACAATATTGAGACTGTGTTGGATGAGAGGATTCCTTTCATACCCTGGACATTGGTAATCTATTTTGGATGTTATCTGTTTTGGGGAATCAATTACATTTTGATTGCGGGACAGGAAAAAGAGAGTGTATATCGCTTTTTTACAGCAGATGCAATATCCCGGATTGTCTGTTTCTGTTTTTTTGTCTTGTTTCCGACGACCAATACCAGACCGGAGATTGTGGCAGACGGATTCTGGAATCAGGCCGTGATCTGGCTTTATTCCATTGATGCCGCGGACAATTTGTTTCCTTCCATTCATTGCCTGGTAAGCTGGTTTTGTTTTCTGGGAATTCGTGGGGGGCAGGAGATTCCGAAATGGTATCAATACCTGTCCTGTGTGATTGCAGTTTGCGTGTTTTTATCCACTTTGATGACAAAACAGCATGTTGTCTGGGATGTGGCAGGTGGTGTTATCCTGGCGCAGATCTGTTTTACGGTTTCCGGGAAAACACAGTGGTATCGGATATATCAAAGATTTTGTGAAAGGATACAAAGCTGTATTTTTCATTTGACAGGAGGAGCACGACATGAGAGATAAGAAAAAAGCAGTTTTTAATATTTTATTTTTATTACTTGTATTTGGTCTGACTGTATATGGTGTTTTTCGAGGAGAAGACCTTGAGAGTATGATGCACTCCATTCGACAGGTACAGTGGCAATGGCTGGTGCCGGGAGTGGCTCTGGTATTATTCTTTATATGGTCAGAATCAATTATTATCTGGTATATGATGAAATCGTATGGAACCCGGTTGAAGAAACGGTCTTGTTTTCTGTTTTCTTCCGTTGGTTTTTTCTTTAGTTGCATTACACCGTCGGCAAGCGGTGGACAGCCGATGCAGATATACTATATGAAGAAAGAAAAGATACCGATTCCAGTATCGACGGTAGTATTGATGATTGTGACGATTACATATAAGCTGGTCCTGGTTGTGATCGGAATCGGGATTCTCATATTTGGTCAGGGATTTCTGCACAGATATCTGGAAGGCATTCTGCCGGTCTATTATCTGGGATTGGGATTGAATGTGTTTTGTGTGGTATTTATGACAGTTCTTGTATTTCATCCGGTGCTGACAAAGGAAATCCTGAAAAAAGGCGTCCATTTGCTGGAAAAGCTGCGCCTGATGAAACACAAAGAAGAACGGCTGGAAAAGCTGGATGCATCTATGGATACTTACCGGGGAACGGCAGTATATTTAAAAGAGCATATGGGCGTGATCGTGGTTGTATCCGGAATTACATTTGTTCAGAGAATGGCCTTGTTTGCAGCTACCTGGTTTGTGTATCGGGCGTTTGGACTGTCAGGAACTTCATTCTTTGATATTCTGTTTCTTCAGGCAGTGATAGCAGTTGCGGTAGATATGCTGCCGCTTCCCGGTGGTATGGGGATCAGTGAAACATTATTTTTGAATATTTTTCGCCCGGTGTTCGGATCTTTGCTGCTTCCGGGTATGGTTTTAAGCCGGGGACTGGGATATTATGCAGAATTACTGATCAGTGCTGCATTTACAGTGGTGGCGCAGCTTACGATAGGAAATGAAAAAGTAAGAGAACAAAAGAAGTGTATAAAGGAGCGTGTTGAGGGATGATAGGATTTTATGATTATACGGTGGTGCTGACTTATATTAGTTTTACTTCATCAATAATCGGCATTTTTTGTGCTGTTACAGGACATCCAAAGTGGGCTGTGTTCTGTCTGGCGCTTTCCGGATTATGCGATATGTTTGATGGAAAGATTGCGCGAACGAAGAAAAACAGAACAGAGGATGAGAAGCAGTTCGGAATTCAGATTGATTCTCTGTGTGATGTGGTCTGTTTTGGAGTGTTTCCGATTGTATTATGCTATGAGTTGGGCATGCGCCGTATTTACAGTATGGCAATTTTAGTACTGTATGGGCTTGCCGGAGTAATCCGCCTTGGATATTTTAATGTCATGGAGACCAAACGGCAGCAGGAGACCAGCGAAAATCGAAAATACTATCAGGGACTTCCAATCACATCCATGTCAGTCGTACTGCCGCTGCTCTTTGTAGTATCGCTGATACTTCCGGGATATCACTGGTTTCTGTATGCACTGCATATTACAGTGGCAGTGGTCGGTATCTTGTTTGTGGCAGATTTTAAGTTCCGCAAACCAACGAATAAAGAACTGGCAGTTCTTGTCGGAATCGTAGGAGTCGCAGTCCTGTTCATCCTGTTCTATAACGGAGGATGGTGGGAGTTCTGCAGAGCGCGGTTTTTCCGGCATATGTAGTTTTCAAAGGATGAGATAATAAGGAGGTAAAAAGGATGAAGCTGGCAGACAGAAGAGGAAACATAGAAGAATGCAGTTCAGGACAGGATCGGCTGCTGGAATGGATTTACACGCATGAAACAGGAAGGTTTCTTATGAAGGGACTGATCAATCCACATATCTCTGAAATCGGAGCTGCGTTTTTGGATTCTCGGGCCTCCAGAGTGCTAATTGCGTGGTTTATCCGGAAGAACAAGATTCCGATGTATCAGTATGAGCAGAAAAAGTACCGCTCTTTCAATGAATTTTTTAAACGAAAAGCACTTCCGGGAGCACGAAGAATCATTCGGGAGCCAGAGAGGCTGATCAGTCCTTGTGACGGAAGACTCAGTGTCTATAAAATTGAAGAAAATTCCCGGTTTCAAATCAAACATACAAGCTACAGTACAGAGAGTCTTTTGAAAAATGAAGGGCTTGCAAAACGCTATGCAGGCGGGTATGCATGGGTGTTCCGGCTTTGTGTGGAAGATTATCATCGTTACATTTATGTGGATGATGGAGTAAAATCGGAAAACGTGAAAATACCGGGAGTATTGCATACGGTCAATCCGGTGGCGAATGACAGTTTCCCAATCTATAAAGAGAATGCAAGAGAGTTTTCGCTGCTCTGCTCAGAAAATTTTGGGACGGTTTTAATGATGGAAGTAGGGGCAATGATGGTGGGAAAAATTGAAAATCGCCATCAGGCGGCAAGAGTGCGAAGAGGTCAGGAAAAAGGAAATTTTGCATTTGGAGGTTCTACGATCATTCTGCTCACACAAAAAGGAAAGGCAATGCCGGATCCGGATATCTGGGAGAATTCTCTGAATGGGATTGAAACAAAAGTAAGGCTGGGAGAAAGCGTCGGGAGAGGAAAGAAACGATAAAAAAGAGCTGAGATTTATCATCGGAAATTGAATGATAAAATCTCAGCTTTTCTATTTTATAAATTCAATGCAGTCTGATATCCTTCTGTTACAGCATCTTTGATATTTCCAGGTTTTTTGCAGTCGCCCAGTACATGACAGGTAATTCCTGCAGAGGTCAGCTGTTCCTCTAAAGTGTTAGACGGACGGTATCCCATTGCAAGAACGAGTGTATCGGCATCTGTAATCTCGTGAGTCTTTCCATCTTTTGTATATTTGATCACGGTATGATTGACTTCTTCCACTTTTGCATCGCAGAGAATCTGGATTCCTTTTTCCATCATTCTCTGGACAAGCAGACTTCTTCCCGGACCACTTTCTGCTTCCATGATCTCATGTGCCATTTCAATCAGAGTAATCTCCCGGTTTCTAGGGAAACGGTCATTCAGAACCGGAGCCAGATAATCTGCGGTTTCACATCCGACAGAGCCTCCGCCGATGACTACAATCTTGCGTCCCGGGAACTTCCTTCCATAGAGGACGTCGTCCGCAGTCATCCAGTCTTTAAATTGTGTCATAAACTGAGGAACAACCGGAGTCGCACCTGCACAGAGTATGACCTCATAATCTGGATAGTCCTTCTGGATTGTTTCCAGTGTAACCTCCGTATTTAAAAGAACCTTTACGCCGGCCTGTTCCAGTTTGTGTGCCTGATATTTGATCAGCTGTGTCAGATCCTGTTTTGCAATCGGAACGGCAGCGATCCGAACGGTTCCGCCAAGGGAATCCTGACGGTCTGCAAGTACAACATGATGTCCGCGTTTTGCAGCAACGTAAGCAGCTTCCATTCCGGCAGGACCTCCACCGATAACAAGGACATTTTTTGTCTCTTTTGCAGGGGTGATGGTGTCTTCATTTTCCGGTTCCAGAGAAGGATTGACAGTACATGCAACCCGTTTTCCGAACATAATGCCGTTTAAGCAGCGCAGACAGCCGATACATGGACGGATATCTTCCTCGTGTCCGGCCTGAGCCTTGTTGCAGAATTCAGGTTCACAGAGATTTGCGCGGCCGATCATGCAGATATCTGCCTTATCATTTTCCAGAAGTTCTTCTGCCAGCCATGGTTCTGTGATGCGTCCCACAGTTGCCACCGGGATCGAAACATGTTTTTTGATCTCTGCGGAGAGCGCGCTGTGAGATCCCATTTTTGTTCCGGGTGCAGGAATGGAGCTTCCTCTTTTGATCGTTGTTCCGCCGGAAACATGAAGCATATCCACACCGGCTTTTTCGAGCTGTTTGGAAACATAGATGGCATCATTTAAATTCAGACCCCCGTCTGAATATTCATCTCCGGAAATACGTACATCGATGATGAAATCTTTTCCACATATTTTTCTGACTTCGGCAATGACTTCAAGAGTCAGTTTTAAGCGTCCATTGATATCTCCACCATAGGCATCTGTCCGTTTGTTGTAGAGCGGGGAAAGGAATCCGCCAAGGAGTCCATGTGCATGAGCGGCGTGAATTTCCACTCCGTCAGCGCCTGCTTTTTTTACACGCAGAGCAGCCTCGCCGAACTGGCGGATAATGACCTGCAGTTCTTCAACAGTGACCGGTCTTGGCGCTTCCTTGGCATAGTAAGGACCTACAAAAGACGGAGCGATCAGCCGCGGAGTACCAGGAATCGGGAATGCCATGTAAGCAGGATGAAAAAGCTGCGGCAAAATCTTTGCGCCGTACTTGTGGACGGCAGCAGTCAGCTTTTCCCATCCCGGGATATAGCTGTCGTCACAGATGGACATATCTCCCGGAAGATATACATAAGTAGGCTCTACAGTTGTTACTTCTGTTACAATCAGTCCGACACCGCCTTTCGCGCGGGCAGCGTAGTGCTCCACCAAAGCATCTGTTACGTATCCTTTGTCAGCCAGATTTGTAGAGATCGGCGGCATAAATACGCGGTTTTTTACAGTAGTTTCTCCGATTTTGATCGGGGAGAAGAGTTTTGGATATGTATTCATAATTTGATTTCCTCCTGTACAATTCTACATTTATTTTAATATGCAGAGACAGAAATATCCTCTCTTTCCCAACACAATACAGGGCAAAATTTGTCGTGTTTTTTGCAAAAATAGATTTTCCTGTAAAAAACATAGCAAAAAATGCCTGAAAACAGAAAGGAAACAGTTATGTTCCTGTGCAGGAAGGCCGTATCGTCAGAACAATATCGTCCTCTTTCTGAGAGAGAAGCAGTTCTTTTTGACGGGCATCAGAAAGTGTACAAAGGAGTGTATCGCCATCTGACACGATTTGAATCCCCTCTGCGTGAAAGAGAAGACGGTTTGTATCATCCAGATGAAAGACCTTTGTAAGCAGTTCTTTTTGTTTCTGTGTGAATTCCATCGGACGTGTTTCCTGCTCCGGAAGAGGAAGCAGATTTTTTACGAAACGCTTCCGATAGGTGCTCGGTGTAATGCCGTAGAGTTCCTTGAAAATCTGAGAGTAGGCCTTGGAGTTTGGCATCCCGCATTTTCCGGAAATCTCTTCAATCGAAGCTTTCCCTTCCAGAAGGTCCTCCAGAGATTCCCGGACTCGCACATAGGACAGATATTTGACAAAGGAAAGTCCGGTATAGCGGGTGAACAGTCTGGAGGTATAGCTGGTGCTGAAAGAAAGCGTTTTTGCAATGTCTGTAAGGTGAATATCCTCTTGATAATGGCGGTCGATAAACTGGATTGCCCGCACGTAGTTCTCGTGGTGAGTGGAGTCCACAGGAAGCTGTTCAAAAGGTGTGTTGCGCTGCTTTTTTGCAATGCAGAGGATCTTCATCATAATCTCATTGAGGGCAAACAGATCAGTTCCATCTGCGGAATCTCCATTGAAAAGAACCATAAGAAGCCGACGGATTTCTTCTTTCAGGGAGCGTAAAAGAGCGGCATTGCTTACCGGAGTACACAAAATTGTATGGAACAGATTTTTACAGGAACCGAGCATATTTTCCGGAATCCGCTCAAAATCAATGTGAATGGTCAGAATCACGCTTTCAGGCTGCAGTTTTTTCAGTATATGGATCTCGTCCGGTGCAATCACAGCCAGTTCCTGCTCTGTCAGGGAGTGGGAGATGTGTTCTGTGATCACCTCATAACTGCCCTTTAGAACATAGGAAAGCTCCAGGCTGGTCTGTCTGGAAAATACTTTGCGGTCAAAGCTGTTGATGCTAAGACTTAAGGGATGATTGAATTTCTGTCCGGAAAAGTCATAATAATAGTTCATGTTTTGCATAGGATCACCTCGTTATCGTCAGTCTGCCGGGAAGGCATATAGTGTCAGTATAATATAAAACAAAGCGAAATAGGTGATTTTGATCATATTTTTTTGTTTTTAAGTGTTACTGTTTACATTAGATGTGGGTATTCTGAGTACATACGTGAATCAGGTAATTAAGCAGATTAGAAAAAATAAGATACGTAATATTACAGAAAAATATTGATATACGTAAAAAATACGTGATATAATATAACCATGATAAGGAAAGGAGATACAAAAGATGCCAATGACACCGAGAGAGATGATTAAATATCTCAAGAAAAACGGGTTTGAGGAAATCAGACAAAATGGTTCTCATATTACAATGAAGAACCGGTCTACTGGAAGAACGGTAATCGTTCCTTATCACTCCAAGGCTATGAAAAAGGGTTTGGAGCAAGCAATATTAAAGCAGGCAGGGTTAAAATAAAATCCTGCCTGAAAAATAAATGGAGGTATTACGTATGGAAAAATTATTCTATCCGGCACTTTTTCATAAGTCGGAAGAAGGCGGCTTTTGGATTTCGTTTCCAGATTTTCCGGAATGTTTTACTGAAGGAGATGACATGAAACAGGCTTACGAAATGACAGTAGAAGCGTTGGGTCTTGCTTTAGTGAACAGGAAGGAAGAGAAAGAAGAAATTCCGGATCCTTCCGATTTGGATAAAATTCAAAATGAAGATGGAACGATTGTGATTGTAGAATTTGATATGTTGGAATATCAAAGGAAGCACAATTCAAAAGCGGTAAAGAAAACCCTTAGTATTCCGGAATGGTTAAATGAAGAAGCTGTGTCGATGGGAGTAAACTTTTCGCAAGTACTACAGGAAGCGTTGATGAGCAAATTGAATATAAGCAGATAAATTGGGAGGGCTTGGAAACACAATGTCATTTAGTTAAGACATTAAGCAGATGTATTCCTATCAGGCAGAGGTAGA